>CDZT01049670.1_pt1 | contig 117373 bp, 105 predicted proteins | sample 557531 | NCBI WGS metagenome assembly CDZT01 (sample SAMEA3182066, study PRJEB8094) | gut metagenome | biome: human; feature: gut; material: Stool; isolation source: human stools | place: Canada | collected 2013-03-05
GAGCTGGCCACCATGCGTTTTCTGGAAAATGGAGAAAATATCGTCTTCCTCGGCCCGCCCGGCGTGGGCAAGACTCATCTGGCTTCAGCGCTTGGAATGGTCGCTGCCCGGCATCGCTTTTCCACTTACTACATCAACTGCCACACACTGATTGAGCAACTAAAAAAAGCGCATTATGAAAACCGTCTGCCTGATAAACTCAAAACTCTGGGCAAATACAAGTTGCTCATCATCGACGAAATCGGGTATCTTCCAATGGATATTCAGGGTGCGAACCTGTTCTTTCAACTCATTGCCAGACGGTATGAGAAGGTCTCAACAGTATTCACTTCCAACAAGACATTTTCTCAATGGAACGAAGTCTTTGCCGATGTCACCATCGCCTCTGCGATCCTCGACCGTGTTCTGCACCACTGTACCGTCGTCAATATCAAGGGCGAGAGCTACCGGCTGAAAGAACGTAAAGAATATATGAAGCAGAAGCAGCACATTGTCAATACCCTCTTTGAGCAGGGACAAGCCTAATTTTTCTACATTCCCTCACCACTGTTTTCCTGCATTTTTTATCCGGCGAAAAACTACAATATTAAATCGGCGTTGACAGGGGTGTAAGGGCGGAAGAACTGGGGTGCCTCGTGGAGGGACAGGCCCAGGCCGTGGCCCAGGGCATAGCCCGCCACATCCAGCCAGTTCTCATATCCCCAGTACTTGGGGGACTGCGGCCAGCCCTTGACGATATCGGCGGTGGAGTTGCCCGCCTTGATCCCCTCCATGCCGTCGTACATCATCTTGCGGCAGTCCTCGTACACCTGCTTTTGGAGCGCGGTTGCCTCGCCGCAGACAAACGTGCGGTAATAGCAGGACTTATAGCCCATATACGAATTGCCGTTGATATCAATGCACACCACGTCGCCGGGGTTGATGGACCGGTCGGTGTAGTCGATGTGCAGAGGATTAGTGCGGGGACCGGAGGAGCAGACAAACTCCTGCACTTCGTCGGCGCCCAGCTCGTAGAGCTTTTTCATGCCAACGCCCACCAGATCGCACTCCCGCACGCCGGGAACCAGGGCCTTTTTGATCTCGTAGAACGCGGCGGTAGCGGAGTTACAGGCCATGCGCATGCAGGCGATCTCGTCCTCGTTCTTGATGACGCGGGCATCAAACATGGCCTCCTCGGCATGCTTGAAGCGAGTGATGCCCTTGCGCTTGAGGGCCTCGGTCATCATCAGCTCAGAGCAGCAGCCGTCAAAGCCGATGACGCCGTTCTTCTGGCCGTGCTCCTCTATGACGGGGACGATCTTGGACATGTGAGTCTCCAGCTCGTCCACGTTGCGGGCCCACTTCAGTCCTCCGGGGGGCGCCCAGATCTTGTCTTTGAGCCATGGCATCTCTTTGCGCAGCTCATAGCAGGAAAAGCTGGTGGTCAAAAAACAGTGAGGATCGCCGTTGATGGGCAGGACCACCATCTGGGCCTGGGGAAAGCGGCAGGGTACCGTGGCGTAGCCGCCGGTGATGTAACGGATGCTGTAGGCATCCCAGGTAATGAGCACGTCGATGCCGTGCTTGGCCATGACCTCCTTGGTGCGCTGGAGACGGTATTCCCGCATCCGCTCGAAGTTGATGCCGGCCAGACGGTCGTATGCCATTCTTCCGTAGGGCATGTTTCGTTCCTCCTTTTTGTCATTCGGCGCCGGCGTTGACGGCCGCCGCCAGGGTGATGCACATATATTTTGTCTCCGCCGAGGATGCACGGGAACTGAGAATGACGGGGACCTTTGTGCCTAAGATGAGTGAGCCTACCGGGATGCGGCAGGTCTGGGTGATGGCCTTGGTGGTCAGGTTGGCCGAGGTGAGTTCCGGAAAGACCAGCAGATCCGCGTCCCCGGCCACATCGCCGCCGAAGCCCTTGACCTTAGCGGCCTCCTTGTTGATCGCCACATCATAGGAGATGGGACCTTCCACCGTACAGCCGGGGATCTGGCCTTCCAGATTCATGCGCTTGAGTTCGGCGGCCTCCACGCTGTCCTGCATACGGGGATTGACGACCTCTACCGAAGCCAGTACGCCCACCTTGATGTTCTCATAGCCCATGGCTGTCATGGTCTGTACCGCGTTCTCGATGATCTGACGCTTCTCATCCAGGGTAGGATGCATACAGATGCCCGCGTCGGTGAAGGCAATGAGCTTATGATAGTGGGGCAGCTCCCGGATGGAGAGCATGGACACCAGGTTTCCGGTACGCAGCTGGTTTTCCCGCTTCAGGATGGCGTGCATGAACTGGGCTGTTTTAATGAGTCCTTTCATGATGCAGTCCGCCTGTCCCGCGTTGACCAGATCCACCGCCCTCTGGGCCGCAGCCTCATGGTTGGGCTCATGGCAGATGGTCACGTCGCTCTTATCATAGTAGTGGTCGGCCAGCAGTTCGGAGATGATCTCCTCATCCCCGATGAGGATGGGTTCGATCAGTCCTTCCCGGCCCGCCCGCAGGACGGCCTCCATCGTGTACTCGTCCTCTGCCGAGACCACTGCGCAGCGGGCCTTCTGCTTGCGCTGCATCGCCCGCTGGGTAAGCTGAGAAAATTTCGTATAAGTCATGGGGCCGCCTCCTGTTCGGATCGTCGTCTTATTTTGAATGCAGGATCTATGCCAAGTTTTTTATGGGAAGCGGTGCGGTTTTTCAGGCCTTCTTGCGCTTTTCCCGCCGCCAGTGATGCCGATCGGCATCACTGGCGTTCACTTTCCGCAACACCGTCCGGTTTGTTTCTGCGTTCAGAGCTTATGATGAAGCTTCAGGATCTCCAGCAGCATCTCGTCCCGGTAGCGGGCCAAAGATTCGTTGGTATTTCCGAGCTGCGCGGGCCGCCTGGCCATGGCCTCCTCCACCCCGGCCTGGGCCATATCCGGCCAGTCCTCGGGGTAAGTCGTCCAGCGGGCCATATCCTCCAGCCAGGACTTTTTGTTCTTGCCCCCGCCCACGTTGGCATACAGGCCCTTGATGCCCTTGGGATTGCCCAGCTGATAGAGCAGGTTCTGTCCCATAATGGCCCAGCGGATGCCAGGCCCGAAGGTAAGGGCCTTGTCCGCGTCCTCCACCGAGCACACGCCCCGTACCACCAGGTCGATGATCTCACGGGCCACCGCCGTCTGGATGCGGTTTGCGATGAAGCCGGGCACCTCCTGATGCAGCACCACCGGCTCCTTGCCCAGCTGGGTATAAAACTGCCGCGCGGTCTCCACCGCCGCTTCGCTGCCTGCGGGACCGACCAGTTCCACCAGGGGGATCAGATGGGGCGGGTTGTAGGGATGGGCGCCGATGCAGCGTTCGGGGTATTGAGACAGCTTTGCGATCTCGCTGATAAGCAGCCCGGAGGTGCTGCTGGCGTAAATGACCCGGTCTCCCGCAAATTCGTCTACCTGTGCCAGCACCGCCTGCTTAATCTCGTACCGCTCAGGCACCGACTCCTGCACCAGCTGCACGCCGCAAAGGGCCTCCTCCATGGAGGTAGTACAGCGGACCCGGTCCAAGGCCTGGCCGGCCGCCTCCCGGGTCATGCACGCTTTCTCCACCAGGAAGGCCAGGTTGTCGGCCACCTTTTGACGTCCGGATGCCAGCTGTTCGTCACTGATATCGTACAGCACCGCCTCGTAGCCCTTCATGACGAAATTGGTGCACCAGCTTGCACCGATGACCCCGGTACCCAGGCATGCGATCCTCTGGATCTCCTGCGTTTTCATAGTCTCACTCCTCCTCTGTTTTGCGGCAGTCCGCCAGGAATGCCTCCAGAGTGTCGTATCCCGGCGGGAGCCAGGTATAGCGGTTGGCCCGCTCCTCGCCCCGGAGCACCCGCGCTCCGCCTTGGGCCAGGGCCAGCATCTCCCGCTCGCCGGGGATGACCACTACCGGCGCCAGAAACTCCACCTGCTCCGTTACCCAGTTGGTAAGTCGTTTGGACCAGGCCAGACCTCCGGTGAGGATAATGCGGTCCAGCCTGCCGCTCTGCACCACTGAAAGTTCCCCAATGCCTTTGGCGATCTGGTAAGCCATATACCAGAACACGTCCCGGGCCTTTTGATCCCCGGCGTCGATCAGCGCCTCCACATCCCGGGCGTCGTTGACGCCGAACCAGGCTACCAGACCGCCCCTGCCCCGCATTTTATTGGCCACCTCCGCCTTGGTATATTGACCGGAATAGCATAGTTCGATCACGTCGGTGACCGGGATGCGTCCCGCTCGCTGGGGGGACATGGGACCTGCATCGTCCAGCAGGGTGTCCACCATCCGTCCGCCGGAATGGAAGGCCATGGTGATGCCGCCTCCCAGATGGGCCACGATGAAGTTGCACTCCTCATAGGCCTTTCCCAGGCTTTTGGCCACTTGGCGGGCCACCATTTTGGAGTTGAGGCAGTGAGAGGTAACGAAGCGGCGGCACTCAGGCAGGCCGGTGTAGTGCATGATCTCGTCGGCGTCGTCTGCCGAGGGCGCGTCATAGAAAATAGCGGGCACACCGCTCTCCCGGGAGAGCTGGTAAGCAATGATGGCCGCCAGGCTGGACACGTGCTGGGAGCGGGGCCGGTAGCGCAGCATGGCGTCCACGTGGGCGTCGATCACGTAGGCTCCGCTGTGTACGCCATGGATGGAGCCGCCCCGGGCCACGATCAGGTCCAGGGTAGACAGATCCAGTTCCGCCCCCCGGATAAAGTCCCGGATGGAGGCCATGCGGATGTCCAGCTGCTGGATCATCCGCGTACAGTCTGCGATGTCCTCCGCCCGGATGACCAACTCCTGCTTGAGCACCTCCGTCTCATCCTCAAAAAGGGCCAGTTTGGTGGAGGTGGAGCCGGGGTTGATGGTCAAAATTCTCTTTTTCTCTGCCATGGGGTCCCTCCTCATGGGTGCTGCTTCCAGGACCAGGCCGGATCCTGAACGATGCATTTTCCGCCGGTAATCTCCAGAACCTGCCCGGTCACGCCCCGGGCCAGGTCTGAGGCCAGAAAGACCATGCCCGCCGCAATCTCGGCGGGCTCGCCCAGACGCTGCATCACGCTGCTGCCACCCAGCACGTTGATATCTTTCAGGTGACGGTTGTTTTGGGTAACCATGTCCGTCCGGATCATGCCGGGTGCCACAGCGTTGACCCGGATGCCCCGGCCGGACAATTCCCGGGCCAGCAGTCTGGTGTACATGCTCACGCCCGCTTTGGTCACGCCGTAGATACTGCGCACGGTGGAGGTAATGCGTCCGCCCAGGGAAGAGGTGTTCAGGATACAGCCTCCCCGCCCCGTCAGATAGGGGATCGCCAAATTGCAGCAGGAGATGACCGCCTTCAGATTCACGTTCACCACCTTGTCCCACTGTTCATCCGGCATAGTGGTAAAGCCGCAGGGGTTGCCCACACCGGCGTTGTTGACCATCACATCCACGCCGCCAAAGCGTTCCTGCACGCGGTCCAACAGCGCGCACATCTGCTCGGAGCAGGTCACGTCGGCCGCAAAGCCGAACTGATTGGGATCGTTCCGGCTGTTTACCTGGTCGATCATGTCCTGTCGGAAGTCGCATACCGTGACCCGGCAGCCCTCGGCCAGGAATGCCTCCGCCGCCGCCTTTCCGATCCCGGAGGTCCCTCCGGTCACCACCACACTCTTTCCCGCAAGCCCGGTATTCATGCTTCCACCTCCCGTACGTCTGTGTTCCCGGCCTCCAGCAGTGTGCCGGTACAATAGGAAGCCGCCTGGGAGGCCAGAAACAGCACCGCCCTAGCCAGGTCAGACACGCCGCCGCCCAGCGCCGCCGCGTTGACCCGGATGCGCCGGCTCGCCAACTCGGAGGCCAGCGTCTTGGTCATAGACTCCACACCTGCGGCACAGACCGCCGCCACCCCCTCCAAAGGGCCCGGCCGGTGCAGGGCGGAATCGGTCAGCAGCACGACGGCGGGGTCCTGTGCGCGCTCCAGGTAAGGCAGCGCCGCTAGGACCGCCTTCCAGTCGGTCCGCAGGGTCTCGGCAAAGGCACAGCTCCACTCCTCCGGCGTTACTTCCGTGAGCGGCTTGCGCACTGGTGCAGAGCGCCCGTTGCATACCATCACGTGGATGGCCCCCATGCGTTCTCCCGCTGCGGCAACAAACGCCGTAAGCGCGTCATCGTCCGTCAGCGGCAGCTTTTCCGTATGGATGCTCAGCGCTTCCTTCCAGGCCAGCGTCTCCAGCTCGCCCAGATGCTCGCCGCAGACGAACACGTCGGCCCCTTCCCTTGCCAGGGCCAGAGCCACCGCCTGTCCCGCCGGGTCGCCTCCTGCCACCACTGCGGTCTTACCATGAAAATCCGCGTTCATATCGTCCACTCCCTTTTACAGTCCCAGAGCGGCCCGGACGGCTGGGCCGTCAAAGGCGGGAATGCCCAGCATCGCGCGGGCCTCGGCAGGCGTCGCAGGCCGGTTGCCGTAGGCCCTTACAGCGGCAACGGCCCGCTCCACCAGCATGTGGTTGGTGGCCAGAATTTTTTTGCCGCTTTCGTCCACACCGAAGACCACATTGTCCTCCATGCCCACCCGGATGTGCCCGCCCAGAGCCAGTGCCGCAAACAGGATGGGCATATGCCCCCTGCCTACGCCGAATGCCGACCAGGTGGACCCGGCGGGGATATGGGTAACCAGATATTGAAGATGTTCCACGGTGGCGCTCATGCCTCCGGGCACACCCAGACAGAACTGGTAGTGGCAGGGTGTAGGCAGATGGCCCTTTTTCACAAAGTGCTCGGTGATGCCCAGCATCCCCGTGTCAAAGATCTCGATTTCCGGCTTGATGCCCCGCTCCATATACAGGTCGCCCAGCTTCTCCAGAAACTGCGGCGTGTTCAAAAAGACGCCGGCAGGCATCCAGTTGAAGGTGCCTGCGTCGTAAGAGCCCATTTCGATCCCGGGCAATTCCCTGTGGTGCGCCATCCGCTCTTCGTCTGTGGCAGGGTGGGCCTTGGAGGCCCCCGAGGAGGTGCAGTTGATGATGATGTCGCAGTCCTCGTGGGCACGGATCCGGCGGATGGTCTCCCGGAAGCGCTCCTGATCCATGGCTCCCAACCCGTCGGGGGCGCGCATATGCAGGTGCACCACGGCGGCCCCCAGCTTCCAGGCGTCATAGGCCTCGTCGGCGATCTGCTGAGGCGTCTCTGGAATTTTGTAGCCCGCAGGGGTAACCGCCCCGGTGAGGGCGGCGGTAATAATGGTCTTTGCCATGCGGTATTCTCCTTTCGCTTGCGTTCTGTCTTTTTCTTGTGCAAAATTCATGCCAACTTATTTTTTTCCGGTGTATTACCCGGATTTCCCCGTCATCCGGCCCGGTACGCCCCTCCGGTTCCCTCCGTCCTTCCGCTCCGGGTGTTCACTTTCAGCATCACCCGTCGCAGATCGGCAACATACCGCCCCCCGTTTCGCCCGTTTTCCCTCCTTCCCGCCCTCTTTTTTTTGGCACGCCGTTTGCATAAGTTCCTTTCGGAAGACTTATCGAACGCTTTGTTTTCCAAAATCTAAGGAGGAATTTTATGTCCAAACAAGCAGTGATCGTAGCATACGGCCGTTCTGCCGTATGCCGTGCCAAGAAAGGGGCCCTGGCCCGCTCTCACCCCATCGACTGGTCGGCTCAGGTGCTCTGCGGCGTTCTGGACCGGGTCCCGGAGCTGGATCCCGGTGAGATCGCCGACGTGATCGTGGGCTGTGCCATGCCGGTACGGGGGCTCAACCTCAACGCGGCCCGTCTCATCACCCAGCGCGCCGGTCTGCCGGACAGCGTATGCGGCCAGACCGTCAACCGCTTCTGCGCCTCCGGGCTCCAGTCCATTGCCACCTGCGCCAACGCCATTACCGCCGGGCAGGAGACGGTCATGGTCGCCGGCGGCGTGGAGGATATGAGCCATACCTTTAAAACCGCCGATCCGGCCGACCGGAATCCCTGGCTGGCGGAACACAACGAGGGGGCCTATATGGGCATGGGCTTCACCGCGGAAAACGTGGCGGCCAAATACGGCATCACCCGCCCCGAAATGGAGCGTCTGGCGCTGGAAAGTCACCGGAAAGCAGCCGCCGCGCAGGACGCCGGCGGATTGAACCGCTCCATTATCCCTGTCACCGTCCCCGGGGCGGAGGGCGGCACGGAGACCGTCACTCTGGACGAGGGGATCCGCCGGAATACCACGCTGGAGGGCCTGGCCTCCCTGAAGCCCTGCTTCCGGGAGGACGGCGCGGTCACCGCCGCCACCTCTTCCCAGACCAGCGACGGCGCGGCTTTCGCCGTTCTCATGAGCGAGGACAAAGCCGCCGCGCTGGGGATCAAGCCCCTGGCCCGGATGCGCTCCTTTGCCACCGGCGGCTGCGATGCCCGCTATATGGGCCTCGGCCCCATCTACGCCGTGCCCAAAGCCCTGGCGCGTGCGGAACTGACCATGGACGACCTGGATGTGATCGAGCTCAACGAGGCCTTCGCCGCCCAGGCCCTGGCCTGTATCCGGGATCTGGCGCTTCCTGTGGAAAAAGTCAATCCCTGGGGCGGTGCCATGGCGTTGGGTCATCCCATGGGCGCCACCGGCATCTTTCTCACTTCCAAAGCGCTGGACTACCTGCGTCTGAACGGCGGGCGCTATGCGCTGGTCACCATGTGCATCGGCGGCGGTATGGGCGCGGCCGCCGTGTTCGAATTGCTGTAAGCCGCAAAGGAGGAAGCTATCATGAGTTATAAGGTTACCCGCCGTTCGGAAGCCGTGGCTTACGAGGCTCCGGGCCATTACGACATGCGTCCCACCCGCCTGCACAATCCCGGCGATGTAAACGATGGCCGCATCACCGTGGGGCTGAGTCATTTTTTGCCCGGCGGCGGCTGCCATTTCGGGTCCAACGCGCTGGAATCCATCTATTATGTTCTTGCGGGCGAAATGGATCTGACGACCGACGACGGCACCACCACCCTGCACGCCGGAGACTCCTTCCACTGTGGGCCCGGCACCCAAAAGGCCATCCAAAACAACGGCCCGGTCAGCTGCCAGATGCTGGTTATTCTGACCCGGCCGGAACAGGCATAACGAAAAGGAGGAAGTTATCATGAATATTTCCGAGCATCTTTTTGATCTCACTGGAAAAAACGCCGTGGTGGTTGGCGGCGCGGGCGGCATCGGCCAGGCCATTGCCCAGGGTCTGGCCGTCTATGGAGCCCGCGTGGCCATTGCCAGCCGCAGGGAAGAAAGTCTGAAACGCGCCCAGCAGGAGATTTTGGAGAGCAGCGGCAAGCAGGTGTGCTACTACACCGTGGACGCGGGAGACGAAGACAGCGTAATCGCCCTGCTGAACGCCGCCCTGGCTGAATTCGGCGAGGTGGATATCCTGGTCAACGCCCAGGGCTTCAATCAGAAATTTCCCGCCACGGAGTTTCCCATGGACGTGTGGGACCAGATGTTCAGCGTCAATGTCCGAAGCTTGATGCTCACCTGCAAGCATTTCGGCGCTCATATGAAGCAAAACGGCAGCGGCAAGATCATCAATCTCTCCTCCGTCCGGGGCGTCCGTGCCTGCGGCGGCGGCAACACCGGCTACGGTGCCACCAAGGGCGCGGTGGATATGATGACACGTATGCTGGCCAAGGAGCTTGGGCCCGAGGTCTGCGTCAACGCCATCGGCCCCACGATCACCTATACCCCCATGATGGTCGGCGTCCTTCCCGCCGACCCGCAGGAGCGGGCAGCCAAGGCGGCCAATATGCCGCTCAAGCGCATCGGCGAACCGGAAGACTGCGCCGGACCCGCCGTATTTCTGGCCTCTGCCGCCTCTGATTTCATGAGCGGGCAGATCCTCTACCCCGACGGCGGCCTGACCGCCATGGGCTGATTGTCCGCCGGTGTCTCTGAGAACCGGAAACAGGGCCCGCTGCAAAGCAGCGGGCCCTGTTTCCATGCTTCTCCGCGCGTCACGCCAACGCGCTCCTTACAACCCAAAACCGGCCGTGCCGCGTGAAACCACGCGGCACGGCCGGTTTTGGCTACAGGCGCTCCGCCTCAATGGTACAGAGGAAATCCGCCACCGCCTGGAGCTCCCGTTCGCTCAGCCGCCCGATCCGCCGGATGGTATCGGCCTGGAGCGCCGCGTCGGCGGCCGGCGGATCGGGACGGCGCCCGGTTCGCACCCATTCCGCCGGGCATCCATACACATGCTCGATCAAAAGCGCCAGCGGCTCCGAGACGGTCTCCTTTCGTCCGCTGGTCAGCAGGTAAACATAATTGGCGCTGATCCCCAAACTGCGGGCAAACTCCGCCTGCTTGAGGCCGCAGGTGTCCAGCAGCCACCGGATGCGGTGCGCCAGCGTCCAGTACTCGTTATCCGGTAGCATCTTTCCTTCCAGCATGGGCCTGCTTCGCCTCCTCCATCATCTGGATGTATACCAGAAGCTCTTTTCGGCTGGTCACGTTGAGCTTCATGTAGATGCGGCGGTTATGGGTCTTGATGGTATTGATGGACAAGCACAGAATCGCCGCGATCTCCCGCGCCGTGTGTCCTTGCAGATACAGATCAAAGACCGCCCGCTCGGCGGCGGAAAGGGTCTGGATATTCTCCACAAAGGTGCGGTAGAGGGCCGACTGTTCCGGCGGAGGGGCATAGGCGGGCACGGCGGTCTCGTCCTGCCGGAAGAGAAATTCCAGCAGGTCGTCGATCTCCGGAATCCTGGTGCGCTGGGCGGTGCGGCCGCCCCCCTCCTTGATCTGCCGGAAGGCCTCCGCCATTGGGCGCAGGTACCGGCGGCTGAGCACGGCCGCTCCCACGTAGCTGCACACCAGCAGCGCCAGCAGTCCCAGTACCAGCACCCGGTTTTGGTCCGTAAGCCGGGCGGCCAGGGCTTCCCCCGGCATCATCAGCGTGAGCATCCACTGCTCTCCGGCATAGGCCGAGTCCTTGGGATAGAGCTCCACCGCCCGGTGCAGCCCTGCGTAGGTCCCGGCACCCGGCTGCTGGTAGGTATGAATCCCGCCCGTGTCCAGCTTTATCTCCAGGGGCTGCTCCGTCATATCCCCGGGGTAGACCGCATAGCTGCCGGCATACAGCGCCCCTTCCGCGGACAGGCGTCCCTCCTCCACCGGGGAAAGCATGCAGAAAAGGTATTCAAACCGGCTGTTGTCCGGGGCGTAAGACAGCTTGAAGAGCATTTGGCTCACTTCAAATCCGCACACCCCCATCACCGTACCGTCGGAAGCCGTCAGCGGGAGCGTGCAGAGCATGACGGACTCGCTGCTGCCGGGTAAGATGACGCTGCGGTTCCAGCGATACAGCCGGGAGACCGGCCGTTCCGGCCGGCTCCGCGCCATCTCAAGGGTCGTTTGATACCAGTCCGCTCCGCTCACGTCGCACTCCATCCGCCATTGAGGCAGGATGTACATGCCGTTTTCCCGCGCGATGGACATGGGACCGATCATATAGCGCAGATTGGCCGCGGTGTTGCTGACGATATTGGGCTCCATATTTTTGAGATAGAGCCCCGCCCGCGACTGCTGCGCATCCGGCAGGTCGGGATTCACCGTGGCGTCCAGTACCAGAAAGACGCCGCTGGCCCGGGTCTTTTCCAGGGCGCCGGTCAGGTGGGGCAGCGTCTCCTCCAACAGGGCGTTCAGCAGCTCCGGCTCCTCCGCCAGCGCCGCGGGTGGCACCTTCTGGGCCGCCAGCCGCCGTTCCAGGGTCTGGCTCAGGGTCTCCGCCAGGTCCACCCCCCGCACGGAGATATCCCCAAATTCCTGGTAGGCCGCCTGGGCACGGTAGGACAGCTCCTGCTCCAGCGTCTGCCGGACCTGCTGCTCCCCCGCGTGGAACGCCCCGGTTCCCATCAGCAGGATCAGTACCCCTGTGACGATGGCGGCGCAGAAGAGCATCAACAGCCCGAACAGGCGCATGCGCATGGAAATGCCGTCCCGTCCCGCGTTGCGGAACGCCCGGAGGTAGAGTCTTCCCGTTTCCAGCAGTCCGCTGCCGGGCATACCGCGCTCCCCCTCTCTCACGTCTGCCTCACCAGGCCGAGCGGAAGGCTTCCAGCCGCCCCGCCGCGGCCTGCCGGTAAGCCTCCTCCTCTGCCGCTCCGCCTTCCAGCAGGGACAGGTACTCCTGCCGCGCCTCGGACGCCGCGGTCTGGAGCTTCTCCGCATAAGCGCTGCTGACGGCGTTGAAGGCGTCGAATACCGGGGGCACGTAAAACCGGTACGCCTCGTATACCGTCATGGCGGCACGCAGCAGCTTCTGGATGTTCACGTTCTCGTTGGCGGCGATCTCCTGTTCCATGCGCTCTTCAAAGGCGGAGCGGGTCACCGGAAGATAGCCGGTGGAGGCTACGAAGCGCATGTTCTGCTCCGGCGCGGTGAACCACTTCAGGAAAACGGCCGCCGCCTGTTCCTTCTCTGGGGTGGAGCGGGCTACCACCAGGCCGTTGCCCCGCTGTATGGCGATCTTCTCCCCGCCCTGAAACGTGGGGAACGGCAGCACGGTATACTCCACCTGCTCGGTGGTATTGTCGGGATAGGTGATCTCTTCCCCGTAAAAGAGAATGCCCGCGGTGGAGCCGGTGGAGCAGACGATCTCCCCGGTCTTGGACAGGTCGGAGGAATAGCCGTCATAGATGGCATAGCCGCCCCTCACCGCAGGCTCAAAGACCGCTTCCCATATCCGGCGGTAGCAGTCGCTGTCCAGCGCCAGGGCCTCCCCCGCGAATAGGGATCCCCCCATCTGTTCCATCCCGACCTGCGCCAGGTTGAACAGGGAGTCCGCGGTATAAAAGCTCTTGCCGTCCTCCGGCGTGTCCGGGGTCAAGCCGTCGGTCCAGTCGTAATAGGCCGTCGAGGCCGCCGCAATGCCCTCGAAAGTGGAAAGGCTGTCCAGACCGATCCCCGTAGCCTCGGAAAAGCGGTCGAACAGGGTCTGATTGACAAAGAGCACCTCGGTGGATTTGGCGAAGGGGAAGACATAGAGCTGTCCGTCGGACAGTCGTCCCTCCTCTACAAAACGGGGCAGGTAGGCGTCCAGCTCCGCCTGGGTGAATTGCCCGTCCAGCGGCGCCAGCAGCTCCCGCTCCTGAAGCAGGGCGGCGGTGGCGGGATAGCAGGTGGCGATATCGGGCATCTCGGGCGCACCCGGGTCTCCGTCGGCGATCATGGTCAGCTTCTCCTGCACCGCCGATGAGCCGGAGATGGAGGTGACGCTGAGAATGATGCCCTTCTCCTTCCCCATGGTACCGTTGAATTCGTCTACCAGGGTGTCCATCGTGGCCTGCATCTGACCGCCAAAATTGTGCCACAGGGTCAACGTCACAGGATGCCTGGGGTTCAGCCCCGTCTCCGCTGTGCAGCCGGAGAGTCCTGCGGCCAGCAGCGCCGCACAGAAGATCGCCCAAATTCGCTTCATACCCGACCTCCCCTAAAAATCACCCGGAAAATCGTCCCGCCGGGCGGCAAAATCACCCCAGGGATGATTACAAACCGTCTCCCATCCTGTACAATCAAATACAGGGATCCCGGACACTCCGCTCTTCGTGTCGGTCCTATTGTACTATCTACATCTAACTAAGTCAAATGTTTTACCGTTTTTTTACCGAACTTCAGGAGGTGAAACGAATGGAACCGGACCGTGTGCGGCGCGAACGGCTGGAGGAGCTCACCCGGGCGATCCGGCAGCTGGACCCGGAGGAGCTGCGCCGGCTGCGGGATTTTGTGGCCGGGCTGGAGGCGGCCCGGCGGAAGGAGGCGGAGGATGACGGCTACTAGCGCCCCCCCGCGCGCCTGCTCTATCTGCGGCTGGAGCTGTCCGGACCTGTCTCCGGCGGAAGCCCGTCTGCGCTTCAACCGCTGCTCCCGCTGCGGCGCCTGGGTGTGCGACGCCCACTTCAACGAGAACCGGGGCCTGTGTGTGCGCTGCGCCCCGCGTATCTGCCGCCACTGCGGCCGTCCCGTCCTCCCAGGCAGTCAATTTTGTACTGTATGCGGCGCACCTCAATTTGAACCGCAGCACCACAGCGGCCCAAACCGCACGGCTGACCCCACTCAAGCGGATCTGTGAAAGGAGCACCCTCATGAAAAAGCGAATGATCTCTCTGCTGCCGGCACTTGCGCTCTTCCTTTCCCTGCTGCCCTGTACGGCGCTGGCGTCCGAGCCGGTCGCCCTGAACGTCACGGTACGCGACTTCAACGAGGACGGCGTACTTTTTGAAGGGACGATCGACTCCAGCTCCGGTCTGGTCCAGACGACCCTGGGCGCGGACAAAAAGCCTGTGTACGAGCTGTCTCTGTGGCAGTCGCTCTACGGCGAAAGCGTCACCCAAAGCGCCCTCAACGCGTTTTTCAACGATACCCCCGGCGTAAACCAGTCCACCCCCAAAACCCTTACCATGAAGCCGGACGGGGAAGGCTATTGGGTCATCGACTCCTCCCTGACCGCCGACGGCGCTCCATCCGACGGGTTTTTCCCCATTGACGGCGCGCTCTTCGGCAACCAGGGCAACGAACACAACTATCACTTCTCCGTAGAGATCCACACCCGTTTCAAATATGTCTCCGGCGCGCGCTTTACGTTCCATGGCGACGATGATGTGTGGGTGTTCTTTAACGACCAGCTGGTGATCGACCTGGGCGGCGTCCACAGCGCCGAGAGCGCCGAGATCGCGCTGGACGAACTGGCGGGAACGCTGGGCATCCGGCCCGGCGATGTGGTGGACTTCGATATGTTTTACATGGAGCGCCACCAGACCGGCTCCAACCTCTACCTGCGGACCAACTTCGAATTTCTGAACCTGGACGCCTCCCAGTGGGCGCTGGCGGAGCTGGCGCAGGCCGACGCGCTGGGCCTCATCCCCGACGTGCTGCGGGGCGCGGATCTGACCGCTCCCATCACCCGGGCGGAATTTGCCGCCGTGGCGGTAAAGACCTACGAGGCCCTCTCCGGCGAGGCCGCCAGCCTCCCCGCCGTCAGCCCCTTCAGCGACTGCAGCCATCCGGAAGTGCTGAAAGCCTACCAGCTGGGCATCACCACCGGTACCGGGGACGGCACCACCTTCTCCCCCCGCGTGCTGCTCAACCGGGAACAGGCGGCCGCCATGCTGACCCGGGTATACCGCGTCTTCTCCGGCAGCGAAGCGCCGGCCTATTCCATGCCGGAGCGCTTCTCCGACGACGCGCAGATCTCGAGCTGGGCCTATGACTCGGTCTATTTTATGGCGGCCCACGGCATCCTCCAGGGAAGCTCCGGCAAATTCATGCCGCGGGCCGTCACCAGCGCCGAGGCGGCGGTGGGCTACGCCCAGGCCACACGGGAGCAGGCGCTGCTCATCGCGGTGCGCATGGTGGAGCAGCTGGGGTAACGCATTGGCTGGGACCGCCAGAGGCGGACGCCCGGCGGCAGGCACTTCAATTCTGAACAGGAGGGGAACCTAATATGGCATTCTTCGACAAACTGGGCGATCTTGCCAAAAACATTGGGGACAAGACCACCGACGCTATCGAGACCGGTAAGCTCAACAGCAAAATCGGCAGCGAAACGGCCGCCGCCGCGGCACAGCTGCAAAAGGTAGGCGAGTTTTACTATGCCAAATTCGCCGCCGGGGAGCAAGTATCCCCTGAGGCGCTGGAATTCTGTCAGGCCGCCGCCGCCCACTATGCCGCCGCCGAAAAGGCACAGGCGGAGATCGACCGCATCCGCGCGGAGAACGACGCGGCCCGAGCGGCCTCTTCCGCTGTGGCGGCTCCCCCACGCTCCGCCGCCGGCCCGGCCTGTACGAGCTGCGGCGCCGTCAACGCCCCTGGCACCCGCTTCTGCGGCTCCTGCGGAGCAAAGCTGCGTTAGAAAGGAGCGTCACGTCATGAGTTTTTTGGGACGCGAGATCCAGCGCGGCATCAGCCGCGGGATCGGCCGCGGCATCGGCCAGGCCCTTGGAAACGCCGTGGAGCAAGCCGTCGCCCCCGCTGCCAACCAGGTGGCCCGGCAGACGGTGGCTCCGGCGGCGAATCAAGCCGCCCAGAGCATCAACCAGACGGTCCAGGAGCTGGACCTGGCTGCAGCCCGGGCGCAGCAGGTCCAGGACCCGCCTGCCGCCGGGCGGGAGAAGTCCGCCCCCGCAGCCCCGCCGGGCAGTTCCCTGGGCAGTCTGTTCGCCAACCTGCAGGGGGCGGTCCAGAGCGCCGCCAATGAGGCGGCCAAAAACTGGAAGCTCTGCCCCGCCTGCGGAGAACCCGCCGGAGCGGACAAGACCTTCTGTCCTTCCTGCGGGGCGCTCCTGCCTGAGCAGACGGCAGCCGAACGCGCGCGCTGCCCCGCCTGCGGACTGCAAAATGATGTGGGCACCAAGTTCTGCGCCGGGTGCGGCGCCAAACTGCCGGAGCCGGGCCCTGCGGAGTCCTCCCGCTGCCCCGCGTGCGGAGAATCCGCGGACGCCGACGCCAAATTTTGCCCCAACTGCGGAGAACGCCTGAACACCGCCGTCCCACGCTGCTGTGCCAGCTGTGGGGAAATGCTCCCCGCCAGGGTACGCTTTTGTCCCTCCTGCGGGACTCAGGCTGGCTGATCCCGAATACCGAACAGCGGCCCGTCCTTTTGGACGGGCCGCTGAGCTTGTCTCTCTATTTGTTGCGATTGAAAATCTTGAAGATATCGTCGAAGGGATCCTCGTCCAGCGGCTCAGGGGGCTTGACAGGCGCGCCCTCGGCCCGCTTTTCTCCGGCGCCCTCCGTCTTTTTGTCCCGGGCGGCGGTAAAAGGGGCGTCCGGCATGGAACCGGCTGCCTCTTCAAAGCCGGTCGCGATGACGGTGACCCGGATCTCGTCCTCCAGCGTCTCGTCAAAGGCGGCGCCGAAGATGATGAGCGCGTCGGGGTGGGCGGCCTGCTGCACCAGGTTGGCGGCGGTCTCCACCTCCTCCAGGCCGATATCCATGGAGCCGGTGACATTGACCAGCACGCCCTTGGCGCCGTTGATGGAGGTCTCCAGCAGGGGGCTGGAGATGGCCATCTTGGCGGCCTCCTCCGCCTTGTTCTTTCCGGCGGCCCGGCCCACGCCCATGTGGGCCATACCCGCGTTCTGCATCACGGCGGTCACGTCGGCAAAGTCCAGATTGATAAAGCCGGTGTTCTTGATCAGGTCGGAGATCGACTGCACCGCTTGGCGGAGCACGTCGTCGGCAATCTCAAAGGCGTTGGCAAAGGTGATCTTCTGGTCGGTGGCGAACTTCAGCCGCTCGTTGGGGATGATGACCAAACTGTCCACCCGGGTACGCAGATCTTCAATGCCCTTCTCGGCCTGGAGCATGCGGCGGCGGCCCTCAAAGTTGAAGGGCTTGGTCACCACGCCCACGGTAAGGATGCCCATCTCCTTGGCGATGTCCGCCACGATGGGAGCCGCGCCGGTGCCGGTGCCGCCGCCCATACCGGCGGTGATAAACACCATATCCGCGTCCTCCAGGGCCTTGGAGACGGCGGAGCGGCTTTCCTCGGCGGACTTGCGGCCCACCTCCGGATCGCTGCCCGCACCCTGGCCGCCGGTGAGCTTTTCTCCGATCTGGATCTTAAAGGTCGCGCTGGAAACGGCAAGCGCCTGCTTGTCCGTGTTCACAGCGATGAAGTCCACGCCCTTGGTGCCGGATTTCACCATCCGGTTGACTACGTTGTTGCCGCCGCCGCCGACACCGATCACCTTGATCGTGACCACATTGTCGGGACCGGTGTCCAGTCCAAACGCCATAACTGCTCCTCCTATGTAAAACGAATTCGTTGTCTCTCTCTGCAAAAAACGACCTATTTTGTGCCGTCCTCCGGCTCCAAAACTATATCTTGTCCTATTTTATCTCTCTTTTGCCTGGAGGTCAATAGTTCCCGGCGTATTTCCGCAAAGTTTTGGAACATACGGGTGCCGAACACCACCACTGCCGCCAGGTACAGGGGAATTCCCAATTTCTGGCCCAGCCAGGTCAGGAAGGCGGCGATGGCCGTGTTGCCCACCGTGCCGGACAAAAACACGTCCAGCTTGAATTCGCCTTTAATGCGGGCGCGGAAGCCGCCCAGGGCGGAATCCAGCGCCGCCAGCAGTCCGGCGGCCACGTACAGGGAATATTGGCTGGGGATGGCCCAGGGAAACAGCACCCCGGCCACCAGCCCCACCAGCAGTCCGATCAGCTCGGGCATGTCATTCCCCCCTCTCCTCCGGCTCCTGCGCGGTCCGGGCGTATTGATATTCGACGGTTCCGTTATACTTGGGGATCAGCAGCAACTCGCCGGCGGTCACCTTCACGGTGATCCCCCACTGGCTCAGGATGTCCACAACGCCGTTGCGCATGGTCAGTGCATTGTAAAGGGTGTTTGCATCCCCGATGGCCATGATGACATAGGGCGCGGCGTAGCGCCTGCCGTTGACCGTCACCACCGCGCCGGTACAGCGGATCTCGCTGGTGGCCAGGATACGCTCCCCGTTGAGGGAAATGGCCTCCGCCCCGACGGAGCGCAGCTCGTTGATGACCGACAGCAGGTCGCTGTCATGGATGAGGTAGTCGGCCTCGTCCCCGGTGACGTTGGCGGAGGAGGAATCCTCCAGGACCACCGCCACCCCCGGCCCCTCCAGGTCGGTGAGCCCCGCGGTGATGGACAGCTGCTCCAGCTCGTGGACCAGCGCCGCGCTGCCGCCGCCGGCGGCGGCCTCCTCCCGGTAAACGCCCAGTTCATGCTGGGCCTGGGCCAGCTGTTGTTCCAGACCGTCCTGCTTGTCCAGGGCCTCGTTATAGAGGTTTTGCAGGGTCTCCAGACGGCTGGCGTTGGTAGCGTCGGCGGCGGAATTGAGTTTTACCGAGCGCAGCTGGGCGGCCAGCAGGAAGCCCACCACCGCGCATACTACCACCACAGCCAGCTCGCCCTTGTTTTTCAGCTTCTTCATGTTGGCGTATCTCCTTGCGTATCCAGGCCTGTCTCCGGCGTGGAGGATGGCTCCGGCGTTTCCGCAGCCGTTTCGGAAGCGGGGAGCCACCGCTCGGGCAGCAGGCGGGCCTCCCCCTCCCCATAGGTCAGATCCAGCGTACCGGTGCGGGCCACGCCCCGCTCGTCCATGGTCTCCAGCGCCCGCTTCAGGGCGTAGGTACGGTCGGTAAAATCGTCGTTCATGGGCATGACCACCGTCAGATCCGCTCCGTAACCGAAGCGGATCTCGTTGTCGGAACGCAGGTCGATGAACGCGGTGACGCTGCCCGTCATGCCCCGGGCCTGGATGGCGGAGAGCAGGCTCTTGAGGCTGGCCAGCTTGTCCTGTTGGGACTGATCCACCGCCAGGGGCGTGCCCACCGCGGGCGCCAATGGCGTCAGGCCCAGCACCTCCGCCTTCCCCTGGGCCAGGGAAGCGTCGCCCCGCTCCAGCAGCTTGCACCGCGCGTCCAGCAGCCAATACTCGCCGCCGGCGCAGAGCGCCGCCACCGGGTAGCTCTCGGTCACCTGGATGAGCAGGGTATCGGGCAGCTTGCGATGGATGGACACCTCGTCCACATAGGGCAGCTGCGTATAGATCTGCCGGGAAATCTGGTATTTGTTCAGGGCGAACAGGTTATCCCCCTGTTCCACCCCGGAGGACTGGATCACCTCCGCCTCGGCATACCGGCTGTTGCCGGAGACCACTACCGTATTGACCCGGAAAAACACCACGCAGCCCACCAAAAGAGCGGCGAAGATGAGCAGGGCGGACAGCAGCTTATAGAGGAAGCCGAAGCGTCCCCTGTTCCGCCGCCGTCCATGCCTGTTCCGTCTCGCCGCCATGCTCCCGGTCTCCTGTTCTGTTTCTCTTTTGTGTGTCAGTATATCATAGGAAGGTCAAGAAATCGTTAAGGATTCCTTACAAATCGGTCAAGTCCTGCGGACCGAGGCGCCCAGCAGGCGCAGGTCGCCGGGCAGGTCCTGATAGCCCCGTTCCACGTGGTGGATCCCGGTGACGATGCTCTCTCCCTCCGCGCCCAGCGCCGCCACGACCAGGGCGGCGCCGCCCCGCAGATCGGTGGAGCGTACTTGCGCGGCGTGGAGGCGGGGTACGCCGTAGACCACCGCCACCCGTCCCTCCACCTGGATCTCCGCCCCCATGCGGCAGAGCTCATCCACGTGGCGGTAGCGGCTTTCGAAAATATTCTCCACAAACACGCTGCAGCCCGTGCCCTTGCACAAAGCCGCCATCAGAGGCGCCTGCGCGTCGGTGGGAAAGCCGGGATAGGGGGCCGTGCGCACCGGCCGCACCCCCCGCAGGGGGGCCTGACACCGCAACAGGATACGCTCCGGCGTGCTGGTCAGGGTACAGCCCGCCTCGGCCAGCACGGCGGTCACGGTGGACAGGTGCCGCCAGTCCACCCCCGTCACCTCCACCGTGCCCCCGGCGGAGGCAGCCGCGGCCAAGTAGGTGGCGGCCACGATCCGGTCGCCCATGACGGCGTATGCGCCGCCGTGCAGGCGCTTTCCGCCCCGTATGGTGATGACCGAGCTGCCCGCGCCGTGCACGTCGGCGCCCATGGCGCAGAGAAACTGCTGCAGGTCCACGATCTCAGGCTCCCGGGCGGCGTTGGTGATGGTGGTATCCCCTTCGGCCGCCACCGCCGCCAGCATGGCGTTTTCCGTGGCCCCCACGCTGGGCAGGGAGAAGACGATATCCGCCCCCCGCAGTCCCCCGGTACAGTGGAGGCCGCCGCCCGCCTCGGCGATCACGGCCCCCAGGGACCGCATGGCCGCCAGATGCAGATCGATGGGCCGCGGCCCCAGCTCGCACCCGCCGGGAGCGCACAGATCGGCCTGGCCCATACGGCCCAGAACGGCTCCCAGGAAGATCACGGAGGAGCGCATTTCCCGCATCAGGTCGTCAGGCACGTCCCAGCCCGTAGGGGCCGAGGCGTCTACGATCACCGCATCCCCCTCCCGCCGGACCGCGCAGCCCAGATGGCGCAGGATGTCCAGGGATGCGGTCACGTCCGACAGGTCCGGGCAGTTGCGCACCACGCACTCCCCCGGCACCAGCAGGCAGGCCGCCAGGATGGGAAGCACGCTGTTTTTTGCCCCATGTATCCTCACGGAGCCGTCCAGGGGGCGTCCGCCCTCCACCAGATAAGCACTCATAGGTTCCATCCTCCGCACAGTTTGGGTTTTCATCAAGCCATACTATGCGCAGGACAGAAGTGGGGTTCATTCCCCCGTTTTCTCCATCAGTGCGCGTAAGGTCTCATAGATCCGCTCCGCCGCGTCGGGTACGGCCATATCCCGCAGGGACCGGCTCATCCTCTCCCGGCGCCCGGGGTCGTCCAGAAGGGTGCGGATCTGCCCGTAGAGCGCCGCGCCGGAGCAGGCGCTCTCCGGCAGGAGCACCGCGCCGCCGGCGCGCTCCAGCACCCTGGCGTTTTTCGTCTGGTGGTCGGCCACCACGTTGGGGGAGGGCACCAGCACCGCCGGTCGGGCAATGGCCGTGATCTCCGCGATGGTGGAGGCGCCCGCCCGGCAGAGCACCAGGTCGGCCGCCGCCATGACCAGCGGCATATCATAGATGTACTCCCGCACATCGATCTGCGGATATCGCTTCCGGTCGATCCCCCGGGTCTTCAGATCCGCCAGCAGGTCCGAATAATTGCGGCCCGCGCCGTGGATGTGGTGGAAGGGCGCGCCGCCGGCGCATTCCCGGGCGATGCACTCCGCCATCTGGCGGTTCATCACCTCCGCGCCCAGACTGCCCCACACCGAGAGCACCAGGGGAGCTTGGTCGGTCAAGCCCAGCTGCTGCCGGGCCTGCTTCCGTGTATAGCGGAAAAAGTCTTCCCGCACCGGCGTGCCGGTGACCGTTACCTTGTCCGGGTCGTCATAGTGGCTCCGGCTCTCCTCAAAGCCCACCATCACTTGATCCACTACCTTGGACAGGGCTTTGGTGGTCAGGCCGGGGACGGCGTTGGACTCGTGAACGGCGGTGGGGATGCCCCGCTTCGCCGCGGCCTTTACTACCGGGAAGGAGGCATAGCCGCCGGTGCCCACCACCAGGTCGGGCTGAAAGCGGTCCAGGATGGCGTCGGCCTGGCGCTTGGAGCGGTTCATGTTCAGCAGGGTCTTCCCATTGTGGACGATGGCGGCCGGATGAAGGGAGCGGCGGAAATTGGTGATGGTCACCGTCTCGATCTCATAGCCCTCCTTGGGTACCAGGCGCGTCTCCATGCCCCCGTCCGCGCCCACGAAAAGCACCCTGCAGCCGGGGTTGCGGGCCTGGAACATCTGCGCCAGCGCCACCGCGGGATTCACGTGTCCGGCCGTCCCGCCGCAGGTAAAGAGGATCTTCATACCATTCCCTCCAACGGTCATATGTCCCAGATCCCTAGCCCTGTTTGGGGGCCGGAATCTGGCGTGAAACGCTTAAGACGATGCCCATCTCCAGCAGTTGGATCATCAGCGCCGTACCCCCGTAGCTGAAAAAGGGCAGGGAGATGCCGGTCACGGGGATCAGATTGGTGACCACGGCAATGTTCAGGAAGACCTGTACCGCCGTCAGGGTCGTGATGCCCACCACCAGCAGGGCGCCGAACCGGTCCCGGGCGTGGACGGCGATCCAGAACCCCCGAAGGATGAGCAGCGCGAACAGGAAGAGCACAATGCAGGCCCCCACGAGCCCCAGTTCCTCGCAGACGATGGCAAAGATGTAGTCGTTTTCCGGCTCGGGGATGTAGAGGAATTTCTGGCGGCTCTTGCCCAGGCCCAGGCCCAGCAGCCCGCCGGAACCGATGGCGTAGAGGGATTGGATGGTCTGATATCCCTTGCCCAGCGGGTCGCTCCAGGGGTCCTGCCACAGCTCGATGCGGCTTGCCATGTAGCTGGTGTTGGTAATGATGAACCACAGCCCCACCACCGCCAGGCCGCCCCCGGCGATGAACCAGTAGAGCTTGACGCCCGCGGCAAAGAGCACCGCCGCGCCGCCGGCCAGGATGAGGATGGTGCCCGACATATGGGGCTCCGCCAGCATGAGGGCCGCCACCACCACCAAAATCAGGATGTAGGGCACCAGCTCCAGCAGGCCGATCTTGTCCAGGAGGGCAAACACGCCGCTGAGGGGATGCCGGGGGGAGAGCCGCCGCTCCTTTTCCGTATTCCGTTTGGACAGGCGGGCGGCAAAGTACATGATGACGCCCAGCTTTGCGATCTCCGAAGGCTGGAAGCTGCCCGCCACCGGGATGCGGATCCAACGCTGCGCGCCCACGGTGCTTCGCCCGTAGCCGAAGGGCAAAACCAGCACCAGCAGGACCACGGAGATGACCAGAAGAAAGACGGACATCCAGCGGAAGGTCTGGTAATTGATCTTGGAGGTCACATACAGGACCGCCAGCCCCGCCACGGCAAACAGCCCCTGGCGCACGAAATAATAGGTGGGGTTATTTTGGGCTACGCTGGAATCGTAATAGGCGGTGGCGTAGGAGGCGGAAAAGACCATGATGACGCCGATGCCGGTCAGCAGGACCACCAGCATCAGGAACGGCAGGTCCATGGGTCCCCGGGCCAGCTGCTCCTCCATCGTCAGGTCTCGTTTCAGCTTTGGCATTGCTCCACCTCCTTCCGCCTCAAGGCGGTCCTTCCGATACGGCGCGTTTTCAGCGGTTCATGACGCCCCAGAAGGACAGCACGCAGGTCACGGCGGTGATCCCTGTGAAGACGCAGAACAGCTTTACCTCGCTCCATCCGCCCATCTCCAGGTGATGGTGCAGCGGAGCCATGCGGAAGATCCGCTTGCCGTGGGAGAGCTTGAAATATCCCACCTGCAGGATATCGGACAGGGTCTCCGCAATGTAGATGACGCCCACCGTGATCAGGATCAGGGGGATATCCAGGGCGAACGCCAGCCCGCACACCGCTCCCCCCAGAAACAGAGAGCCGGTGTCCCCCATAAAGACCTTGGCCGGATAAAAATTATAGATCAGGAAGGCGCACAGCCCTCCAAACAGGGCGGCGGCAAAGACGCCCAGTTCATACCGGGCCCAGAAGCAAGCCGCCGCCGTGAAGAACAGCGCCACAGGCATGGTCACCCCGGCGGCCAAACCGTCGATGCCGTCGGTGATATTCACCGCGTTTACCGTCCCCACCATCACAAACGCCGCAAACACCATGTACAGCGGCCAGGGGATCAAAAAGGTCACGTGGAAAAAGGGGACGTAGAGCGCATTGGACAGGTAGCCGTGGTTGCGCATGAGCACGGTAAACAATATGGCCGCCGCCAGCTGGAGCAGGAACTTCTGGGGGGCGGTCAGGCCGGTGTTCTCATGCTTTTTCACCTTAAAGTAGTCGTCGATATAGCCGATGACGCCGAACACCAGGGCAAACAGGAACACAAAGGCCCCGCCGAAGCGGCCTTGGGCAAAATCCTTCCACCCCAGCAGAAAGACCGCCGTGGCGACGCCGATGATGAACATCAGCCCTCCCATGGTTGGGGTCCCCTGTTTGGACCTGTGCCAGGTGGGCCCGATGTCCTTGATGGACTGGCCCGCCTTCATCCTCCGCAGCGCCGGGATCAGCGCTTTCCCCGTCAGGGCGGCCACCACAAAGGCCACCACAAAGCTGATGACGATCCTCAACATATCTTTTGCACCCTCCAAAGTACCGTTCGGACTCTTTTTTCACAATGGAGCATTGTACCACAACACGCAAGCCGTTTCCACTCGAAATAGTAACAAAAATGCGGCGTTATCCCCGATAGAACGCGGCAACTTCCTCCCGCTCGTCCAGATGCCGCTGCACGCCGTCGATCTCCTGATAGGTCTCGTGCCCCTTTCCGGCCAGCACCACCGTATCCCCCGGCTGGGCCAGACGCAGCGCGTAGCGAATGGCGGCCCGGCGGTCCGGCTCTACGGCGTAGGGCGCGCCGCCCTCCTGCATGCCCTCCAGGATGTCGTCGATGATCGCCTCCGGCTCCTCGGTCCGGGGATTGTCGGAGGTGACCACCACGAAATCGGAGAGCGCGGCGGCGATCGCCCCCATCATGGGCCGTTTGGTGCGGTCCCGGTCGCCGCCGCAGCCGAACAGGCAGATGACCCGCTCCCGGGTAAAATCACGGACCGTGGTCAGGATATTTTCCAGTGCGTCCGGTGTGTGAGCGTAGTCAATGATGACGGTAAACTCAGCGGGAACCGGCACCACTTCGATGCGCCCCTTGACCCCATCCGCCCGCTCCAGGGCGGCGGCGACGCCCGCCAGCGGCAGACCCAGGGCCAGGCCGCAGGCAATGACGCCCAGGGCGTTATAAATGGTAAAGCCGCCGGGTATGGGCAGGCGGATACGCTGGATGCTCCCCACCGCCACCGCCTCGAATTCCACCCGGTCGGGAAAGAGCCTCAGATTCTTGGCGGTCAGATCGGCGTCATCCTTGTTCTCGGAGTAGGTCAGCTTGGGACAGGCCACCGTGGAGGCGAAATAGCGTCCGGCCTCGTCGTCCAGATTCAGCACCGCTGTGTCCGTCTGGCGGAAGAGCCGCCCCTTGGCGTCCCGGTAGGCCTCCATCGTGCCGTGAAAGTCCAGATGATCCCGGGTCAGATTGGTAAAGATGCCGGCTGCAAACCGGATCCCGTCCACCCGGTGGAGCACCATGGCATGGGAGGACGCCTCCATGACCACGTGGGTGCATCCGGCGTCCGCCATCTCCCGCAGCAGCTTCTGCACCTCCCAGGATTCCGGGGTGGTGCGGTGGGCAGGCAGGACCGCCCCGCCGATCATGTTCTGGTTGGTGCCGATGAGCCCCACCTTGGCCCCCAGCACGCCCTCCAGCATCGCCTTGAGCAGATAGGTGGTGGTCGTCTTGCCGTTGGTCCCGGTGACGGCCAGCGCCGTCAGGCGATCGGCCGGGCGGCCGAACCAGTTGGCGGAGACCGCCGCCAACGCCGCCCGCGCATCCGGGACCACGATCCATGGTCCCGCTTCTTCCGGCGCATGCTCGCAGAGCACCGCGGAGGCCCCCAGCGCCAGCGCCTGGGAAATAAATCTGTGTCCGTCGGTCTTGTAGCCCGGCAGCGCCGCAAACAGACAGCCGGGCATCAGTTCTCTGGTGTCGTAGCAAATTCCTGAAATTTCCACTTCCCGGACGGTCTTTTCCGTATATTCCACACCGTCCAATAGCTTTTCAAGCTGCATACGCTCACCTCTCGTTGTCGCAAAGTAGACCATTTCCCTCCGTCCGCCCATCCCCTCGGAGCGCGGAGAGGGCATCGCGCCCCTCGGGCGCGTATCCGGTGGGACCCGGTCCCCCCGGGAAGGCGCGTACCCTGCCGCGCAGCGGCAGAGATTTTCCGCAGAAAGTCGACGCGCCTTAGAATCCCCACCCGGCGCCGCCGCCGGAATTGTCGATAAACTGTACCTCCACGGCGGTACCCCGATCTACCAGGGTGCCCGCCTCGATGGACTGGCTGAGGGCCACGGTGCTGGAGCCGTAGTCCGTGGCGCCGGTGGCCTTCATATAGAGCCCCGCATTCTCCAGCGCCTGCCGGGCGGCCTCCGCGGTCTTGCCCGTCACATTGGGCACCTCCACGGGATCGGTGGGGACGCTCTCACCCAGATAGACCACCACCTGGCTGCCGCCGGGGATGGACGCGCCGGAGGCCGGGATCTGTCCGGTGACGGTATCCCCGCCGCCCACGGTGCGTACGGTCAGGTTGGCGTTTTTCAGACGGCTGGTGGCGTCAGCCAGGTTCAGGCCGGTCAGATTGGGCACCAGCGTGTCCGCCTGAGCGGAATACGTCTTCTCCACGCCCAGATAATCCAGAATATCCTCCAGCAGCTCTCCCGCCATAATGGCCGCCATGTTGCCGCCGCTGATGTACCAGCCGCCGGCGGTATAGTTGCTGCCGGCGGAGACCGGTTTGGGGTTGTCGTAGGCCAAAAGGATAATGACCTGCGGGTCGTCGGCCGGGGCGAAGCCCAGGAAGGAGACGATGGTGTGGTCGTCCTCGCCGGTCTCGGAGGAGCCGGTCTTGCCGCCGATGCGGTAGCCCTCTACCCGGGCGTTCTTGCCGGTGCCGCCGTCCACCACCTTTTCCAGGATGGTGCGGCAGCGCTCGCTGGTCTGCGCGCTGACCACCTGCCGGACCTCCGTGGGGTCGGTATGGCTGATGATGTTCCCATCCGAGTCGGTCACGTCCGAAACCACATAGGGCTGCATCAGGTGCCCGCCGTTGACCACGGCGGAGGCGGCGGTGATCAGCTGGATGGGGGTGACCTTAAAGCGCTGGCCAAACGAGGCGGTGGCCAGAGAGGTCTCGCCGTAGACGCCGGTAAAAAAGTCCCGGTCCCATACCAGGCCGCCCTTGGAGTTGTCGGCCTCGCCCTGCATGTCGATGCCGGTCTTGCCGATCATGCCGAAGTTCTCCAGATAGTCGTAGAACTTCTCCGCGCCCAGCCGCTGGCCGATGGCGATGAAGGCGGGGTTGCAGGAGTTGCCCACCGCGGTGGCCAGGTCCTGGTCCCCGTGCCCCTCCCGCTTGGAGCAGCGGATTTTACGGTCCGCGACCGTCGCCACGCCGGAACAGTAGAAATGGTCGCTCTCGGTGACCACCCCCTCCTCCAGCGCGGCGGCCAGCACCATGGCTTTGAATGTGGAGCCCGGCTCATAGGTGTCCACGATGGCCTTGTTGCGCCACTGCTGGTTCTGCACCTGCCCCAGGGCCTCCAGATAGGCCTGGTCGCTGGAGCCGGGATCGTTTTTCACCTTCTCCAGATACTCCGCCAACACCGGATCGGTCACCGTCCAGGGGCTGTTCAGATCATAGGTTGGGGAGTTGGCCCAGGCCAGAATGGCGCCGGTGTTGGGATCCATGGCGATGGCGAAGCCGCCGTCCCGCACTTCAAAGGTCTCCACGCCCTTGGCCAGGATGCGTTCGCAGTAGGACTGGATGGTGGCGTCGATGGTCAGCTTCAGGTCGTTGCCGTCGGTGGCATCGTAGTATTCCTCAAAACGGTAGAGCATCTCGGTGCCCTTCCCGTTTTTGGCGGTGACCACCCGGCCGGTCTGCCCGGCCAGCTGCTCCTCATAGACGGCCTCCATGCCGTAAGCGCCTTTGCCGTCGCTGTTGTAGTTGACCCAGCCGATGACCTGGGCCGCCAGGGACCCTTTGGGGTAGTACCGCTTCGTGGTAGGCATAACGAAAATGCCGCCGGAAAGGTGATTTTGGGTGATGAACTCCCGTACCGCGTCGCTCTCCTCCTCCTCCACCCGCCATTTGACGATCTCATAAGCGGAATTGACTTTTTCCAGCCGCTTGATGATATCCGCCACGTCCAGATCCAGGATCTCCGACAGGCCCTCCGCGATGAATTGATTGGTCGGCTCCGGGTAGTCCGGAGCCTCCTTCCCTTTTTCCCGGGCCGTCTCCACCGCCTCCTGATAGGCGTCCTGCAGCTTGACGATATCCCGCGGAGAGAGCTGGATATTATACACCGTATAGCTCATGGCAAGCGGCGTGCCCTTGCTGTCATAGATGGTGCCCCGGCTGGCGGAGACGGTGGAATCCCGGGTCTGCTGGTCGATGGCAAGCTGCTCATACTTCTCGTGCTCCACGATCTGGATCTGATAAAGCTTGACGAACAACGGAACAAAAGCGCATACGCCGCAGACCAGCATCAGAAACAGGGTGCGCAGCAGGATCGTCCGGTTGGCCCGCCGGTCAGGCTGCTGAGGTACCATTCTGCTTTTTCTTCTTCTGGGCGCCATCGTGCCTGCCTCCTGTCTTGGTCGGACGTCTTTGGATACCGCAGGAGGGCGTAAGAAAATTCCTTTTCTTACGCCCTCTTCTCTGGAAGGCCGCCGCCGGCAGCCCGTTCTGTATTGTATGGGGGTCTGCAAATCAGTATATGGCTGGTTTTACTGGAAATATTCCACGATCTCTCCGCAGATGGATTTTACGCTCTCAAACGCGCCCCGCAGGCCGGAGAGCGGCTCCTCCCGGTCATAGAAGGTCACGGCGTCCGGCTCGGACAGGTCCACGTAGATGACCTGGCCATTCTGAGGCTTGACCATACTGCCGTCCGCGGTGAGCGACTGCTCGATCTCAGACAGGTCGTAAGACAGCTCATACTGGGCCCGCAGCTTGGCCTCCTCCGACTGGAGGGCGCTCATTTCACTGCGCAGGGAGACGACCTGCTCGGCGATGGTGTTGAGCTGTACGTAGCTCATCAGCAGCAGCACCGCGAACACGCCGACCGCCAGAAAGCCCGCCACCGCAAACAGGGAGACGCTGCCGGCCTGCCGCACCTGCACCCGGGGCCGGGCCACGGCCCGCTCCCGGGGCCGCACCAGCGGGCGGGGCTGGAGAATCTCGGCGCCCTGCTCCAGCTGACGGGCGGCTGAGCCGTCGTAAGACGCGTAGGAGACGCCCTCATAAGTCCGATATCGGTTGCGCCGTTTGGCCGCAGTTGCCATAGCCAGGTCCACTCCAATCTTTCATCCCAAAAGGGGATCTCACAATTTCTCTGCCACCCGCAGCTTGGCGCTGCGGGCTCTCGGGTTTTCCTCCAGCTCACGTGCTCCGGAGACGATGGGCTTTTTGTGCACCAGCCGGACGCTGGGCTTCTTTCCGCACACGCAGACGGGAAAATCCGGCGGGCAGGTACAGCCTTTTGCAAAAGCCGCCAGCGCGTTTTTAACGATACGGTCCTCCAGCGAGTGGAAGGAGATCACCGCCAGGCGCCCGCCGGAAACAAGCCGCGGCACCGCCGCGCCGACCATCCGGTCCACGGCGGCCAGCTCGTCGTTGACGGCGATCCGGACGGCCTGGAACGTCCGCTTGGCGGGGTGCTGCTTTTCCCGCAGGGCGGCGGGCGGCATAGCGCAGCGGATCACATCCACCAGCTCCAGCGTGGTCTCGATCGTCTTTTGGTCCCTGGCCCGGACGATAGCCGCCGCGATGGCGGGGGCATACCGCTCCTCTCCGTACTGGTAGAGGATGCGCCGCAGCTCCTCCTGGGGCCACTCATTCACTACCGTCCGGGCCGTCAGGGTATCGGTCCGATCCATGCGCATGTCCAGCGGCGCGTCCTGCATGTAGGAAAAGCCCCGGGCCGGGTCGTCCAACTGAGGAGAGGACACCCCCAGGTCAAACAGCATGCCGTTCACGCCGCCGATCCCCAGCGTATCCAGGATCTCATCCAGGCGGTCGAAATTGCTGTGGACCAGGGTCACGCGCTCCATCTGCTCCCCCAGCTTGTCCGCCGCGGCGTCCAAGGCCGCCTGGTCCCGGTCCACACAGATGAGCCGCCCGGTGGTGAGCCGCCGGGCGATCTCACGGGAGTGGCCCGCCCGCCCCAGCGTACCGTCCAGATAGATCCCGTCCGGCCGGATGGCCAGCGCGTCGATGCACTCGTCCAGCAGCACCGGGCGGTGGACAAATTCCTGCTCGTTCATATCAGAATCCAAGCGCCTCCATACAGGCCGACATCTTTTCCGGCGTCATCTCTTCCTCCTCCTGGGCCTGCCAGGCATCCGCGCTCCAGATTTCCGCCCGGTCATGGACGCCGATGATCACGGCGTCCTTTTCCAGACCGGCATACCTGCGCAGCTTCTGTGGGATGACGATACGCCCCTGGTTGTCCAGCTCGCACCGGGCGGCGTTGGCAAAGAGGGGGCGCATGGCCTTGGATTGGCTCATGGGCAGTGAGGCAAACTTTTCCGTAAAGCGGTCCCAGGTCGCCTGGGGATAGATGGCCAGGCACGCGTCCACGCCCATGGCCAGGTAGAACACCGCCCCCAGTTCTTCCCGAAGCCTGGCGGGAATGAACAGACGGCCCTTGGCGTCGATGCTGTGCTCATAGGTGCCGGTCACGTGCCCACTCCCCCCACTTTACTTCTCAATTCCGGTTTTTCACTCCACTTTGCCCCACTATCATCTTCAGTATAAAGGCTTGTCCGCGGAATTGCAATAGTTTTTTGCTTCTTTTTTTGCGTCAAAACCCTGCTTTTTTCAATGGAATTTCTTTCTTTTCCGCACCAAAAACATCTGTTCGATTTTGGTTTTGCCGCTCAGCGCTTCTTCCGTTTCCAAATCTGGTATGTATCGTTTTGACTTATACTATATCTTGTAATCCAATTCAAAAAGAAACATCCCTTGCGCTTGTGCGCAAGGGATGTTTCTTTTTGTGACTCTATTCAGTGTCCTTCCGCTTCCGCGTCATAGGGCTGGCGGCTCCCGCCCTGCGCGGCGGCGCCGCTGGCCAGGGCGCGGAACTTGGTGCGGGAGCGCTGCACCTCGCCGTGGGCCTCAGAGAGCGCCTCCTCCACCCGGCGCATCACGTCCTCGCAATACTCGTTGGCTGCACGGCGCAGCTCCCGGCTGCGCTCCTCCGCCGTGCGGATCATCTCATTGCCCTTCTGCTTGGCCTGGGCCATCAGCTCGTCCTGTGCGAGCATCTGCTTGGCCTGGTCCTCCGCCTGCTTGCGGATGAGCTCCGCTTCCCGCTTGGCGGAGGCGATGTACTCCGTCCGGGCGGCAATGAGCTTTTTCGCCTCGGCCAGTTCCATGGGGAACTGGGCCCGGATCTCATCCAGCAGGTCCAGAGCCTTGTCCCGCTCCACGATGCATTTGTCGCTGGAGAGGGGCAGGCTCTTGGCCTCGTCGATCATCTCAAAGAGCATATCCAACAATTCGTCTACTCCGGTAGCCATCAGCCATCCCTCCTGCTTTTCATTTTTGCGTTTACGTCGTCAATGATCTCCCTGGGCACAAAGTCGCTCAGGTCCGCCCCATAGCGGGCCATCTCCTTGACCACGCTGGAGCTTACATAAGTATATTTCGCACTGGAGGGCAGAAACATGGTCTCCAGGCGGGGGTTGAGCTTGCGGTTGATGAGGGCCATCTGGAGCTCGTTTTCATAGTCCGACACGGCCCGCAGGCCCTTCACCAGCGTACAGGCCTTTTTCTGCCGGGCGTACTCGGCCAGCAGCGTAGCCGAGCAGTCCACCTCCACGTTGGGCAGCTTGGCCACCACCCGCCGGATCAGGTCGGCCCGCTCCTCCGGGGTGAACAGGCCGCCGTGCTTATCCGAATTGATGAGCACGCAGACAATGAGCTTGTCAAAGCATACGGCGGCCCGTTTGATGATATTCAGGTGCCCCAGGGTGATGGGGTCAAAGCTGCCTGGATAAATGGCGGTCTTCACACATCCACATCCTCGTGTAGCGCGCCGCGTCTCTTACACGGTGCGGCGGTACAGGGTGATTTTGATCTTGCCGTAGCGGTACTCCCTGCCCTTCTCATAGGGGGCGGTCCCCTCCGGCAGGACGCTTTCCGCTGGACTTTCGCAGACTATTATACCATTTCCGGTGACGATGTCAATCTTGGCGATGGTCTCCAGCGCCTTTTCCAGCAGTCCGGTCCGGTAGGGCGGGTCCAGAAAGACCAGGTCGAAGCGCTCCCGGCAGCCGCTGAGAAAGGCCAGGGAATCCCCCTGGATCACCGTTGCCCGCTCCTCCATCCTGCAATGGGCCAGATTCTCCCGGATCACCGCCACCGCATCCTTCCGCAGGTCCACAAAGGTACAGCGCTCCGCGCCCCGGGACAGCGCCTCGATGCCCAGCTGTCCGGTGCCGCTGAACAGATCCAGCACGGTCCGTCCCTCGATGTCGAACTGGATGATATTGAACATGGATTCCTTTACCTTATCGGTGGTCGGCCGGGTCTCCAGACCGGGCAGCTCTTTCAGCCTCCGGCCTCTGGCCGTGCCGGTAATGACGCGCATGGCGATCTTCCTTTCGATTTTGGTGTCTGCCGGCGCAGCCCCTTCCCGTTTCCCTGGGCCTAATGGGGCAGTTCGCCCGTCCCATCCCAGAAAAAGCGGATGGAAACGGCTTCCGGCATGTTCCGGTAATCCCACTGGTGGTTGGTACGGCGCATGTGGTCGCTGGTCACGTTGAAATAGCGGTGGTTCATCCGGGTCATCCAGCTCGGATCCACCCCGGTGTAGTCCCCCGAAGGATCGTCCCAGGTGGGGTCCACACAATACCATTCCCCTTCCAGGCGCACCATATTCCAGGCATGATCCCCGGTGGAATCGGAGGACGCGCCCACCACGGTGATGCACTCTACCTCCGCCAGGTCCATCAGCAGCTGAAAGGTGGTGGCGTAGCCCAGACAGATGCCGTATCCCCCCGTCAGCATACCGTAGGGATTGGTGTTATCCGCCCGCCCCTGAGGGGTCCGGGCATCGTAGACGGTCTGGTCATATTCCCCCCACGCCACCAGATAATCGTGGAGGGCCAGCTCCCGCTCAAACGCGGTCATGCCGTCGGTGATGCATGATGCGAAGATCTCCCGGCAGCGCTCCAGGACCGCCGCGTCCTTTTCGCTCAGGCCGCTCGCGTCCCCGCCGGTCCAGGCCGCTTGGATGGCCGCGGTGTCGTAAAGGCTCATATCGTGCTCATTGGGCGGGTCAAAGGGGACAAAGCCGCTGATATCCAGGTCCGGGTTGAGGACCGGGACCGGTGTGGCCGTAGGCGCTGCGGTCTGCGCGGGTGACGCCGGGGCGGAGGGCGGGGCGGTACCACCCGCGGCGTGCTGCGGCGCATCCGAAGCTGCCGCGGACGGCGCGGGGGCGTTCTCCGCTTCCCGGGGCGTTTCCGGCTCCGAGGCGCTCTGCGCAGGCTCCTGCGGCACGTCCGCCGGGGCGATCACGGGGACCGCCGCTTCCTCGATGCAGGCGGCAAAGGCGTCCTTGGCCGCCTGCAGATCCTGACAGACCAGCAGGGCCGCATAGCCTCCGCCGGTGACCACCGCGGCGTTTTCCAGCAGGGCGGACTGGGCGGGCGCATAGCCGAAAAAATCTCCCGCCCGCGTCCGGCGGTATGCCTCCAGCGCGGCGCACAGCCCCTCCAGCCCGTCCTCCGCCGCCGGGCAAAGCACCGCGATCTCCCGGGCGTCCACGCCGGAGGCGGCATAGACCGCCGCGTCGCTCCAGCTCCCCTCCTCCAGCCCGTACAGCCCGGTCAGGTAAAACGCCAGGTCCTCCCCGCTCTGCTCCGACAGCCCTCCGGCGTCCGTCTGGCTGTCCAGCACGCTCCGGGCCACCTGGGCGGCGTCCACACCGCTCGCGGGCGCCGCGTCCGTCCCGCCGCCGCAGGCACACAGCAGCGCCAGCAGCGCGATCGTCAATAAGATTTTTGCTCTCATGGCCGCGCCTTTCCGTCTGTCTGAAAATAGTCGTATACCGCCTTCGCGGTATTCTTCGGCACCACGCCCTCCAGCTGTTCGCGGGAGGCCGCCCGGATGTTTTTGACGCTCTTGAAGTGCTTCAGCAGCTGGGCCCGGCGCTTTTCCCCCACGCCGGGGATCTGATCCAGCACGGAGGAGCGTACCCGCCGGGCCTGCTGCTGGCGGTGGAATTCGATGGCGAAGCGGTGCGTCTCCTCCTGGATCTGACCAATGAGGGAAAAGACGGCCTGATTGCCCTGGATGCCGATCTCCCGTCCGTCCGGCGTCACCAGCGCCCGGGTACGGTGCCGGTCGTCCTTCACCATGCCGAAGACCGGGATGGAAAGCCCCAGCGTCTCCAGCACCCGCACCGCCACGCGCGCATGGTTTTCCCCGCCGTCGATCAGCAGCAGGTCGGGCCGGCCGGCAAATTTTTCATCCCCGTCCAAATAGCGCTGGAAGCGCCGCGTCAGCACCTGCTCCATCGCGGCATAGTCGTCGGGTCCGGCCATATCCTTGAGCTTGAACTGCCGGTAGTCCCGCTTAAGGGGCTTGCCGTCGACGTATACCACCATGGAGGCCACGATATCGTCCGCGCCCTGGTTGGAGATGTCGTAGGACTCCATGCGGCGGGGCGCGCCCTCCAGATCCAGCATGCGCCCCAGCAGCTCCAGAAGCTTATTCTGCCGCTCCTCCCGGCTGGTCCAGCGCTCCACCTCTTCCGCGGCGTTTTTGTTGGCCAGGCGGATCAGGTCCATCTTTGCCCCCCGCTGCGGGGTGACCAGGCTCACCCGGCAGCCCGCCTGTTCGGAGAGCATCCGGGTCAGCGGCGCCTCATCCTCCAGCTCGCAGGGCAGCAGGATCTGCCCGGGCAGCCGCCCCCTGGAGCCGTAATACTGCCGTACCAGGGCGGAGACGACGTCCGAGGTGTCCTCCTCCATCGGGGTGTCGATCAGGTCCCAGTCCTTGGCGGCCAGCTCCCCGTCGACGTAGTGGAGCACCACGAAGCAGCTGCGGGTAGCCTCCCCCCGGTGGAATCCCACTACGTCGGTATCCGCCAGGGACGCGGCCACCACCTTCTGCCGCTTGCTCAAAAGTTCGATGGCACGGTAGCGGTCCCGCAGCTCGGCGGCCTTCTCAAAGCGCAGCTCCTCCGCCGCGCGGGCCATCTCCGTCTGGAGCTCCTCGCCCACCTCCTGAAATTTCCCCTCCAGCAGGCGCACGGCCTGATCCATCGCCTCCCGGTAACGTCCCTGGTCCACGCCGGGGCGGCAGTAACCGTCGCACTGGCCCATATGGTAGTTCAGGCAGGGGCGCTCCCTGCCGATGTCCCGCGGGAACTTCTTATGGCAGGAGGGCAGCCGCAGGGCCAGCCGCAGCGCGTCGATGATGCCCTGGGTGGCGCCCCGGCTGCCATACGGCCCAAAATAGCGCGCCCCGTCCTCCGCCGGGCGGTTGGCCAGCGAGAATTTGGGGTAATCCTCTTTCACCGTCAGGCGGATATACGGATAGCCCTTGTCGTCCTTCAGCAGGATGTTGTAGCGGGGCTGGTGGCGCTTGATCAGGGAATTTTCCAGTATCAGCGCCTCAAATTCCGAATCGGCCACGATCACGTCGAAGTGGTCGATCTGGCCGACCATGGCCCGGGTCTTCTCCGTGTGAGAGGCCAGGTTGGCAAAATATTGGCTCACCCGGTTCTTCAGCGCCTTGGCCTTGCCCACATAGATGACCTCGTTCTTGGCGTCCTGCATGATATATACGCCCGGCTTCAGCGGCAGGGCATGGGCTTTTTCTTTCAACTCGTCGAAGGTCATATGATGGCAGGGGCCGATGCCTGCATCGGCCCGGCCCTCCTTTCTGCTGGACTCCGTATGCCCTGCCGCCCCTATGAGGCGGGCAGGGACTCCGGGCTGTTCCCGGGCAGCATGGGGTCGTACATCATGATGGCGTGGTTCTCGATGAGGAAGTCGTCCCCCAGCAGCGTCCCCTCCAGGTCGAAGGTCCGGCGGTATAGGGTATTGTGCCGGGTAAAGCCGCCCCAGTACTCCCCCTGGATATAGTGCTCCTTTTCGTACACCTCATACCGGCGGTCGCAGGGGGCGCCGGCCCGCCACTCCCCCTCCAGGTGGGTTTCAGTGAGGCGGAGGGTGAGCCGCCAGGTGTGCTCGGTGTCGTTGCGCACCATCAGGTCCATGTAGTTATAAAAGCAGGTGGCCCCGCTGCCAAAGGGCTGGGTGCGGCCGGAGTCGGGGAACACGTCGTAGCCGTGCCGCCACCGCTCGGTCACCGTCAGCGGGGTATGGAGGGTCATCCAGTAGAGCAGATTGGTCATCTGGCACAATCCGCCACCGATCCCGGCGGCCACCCGGCCGTTGCGCAGGAGCATCCCCTCCACATAGCCCTTCCGCCGGGTGGGCTTGCCCACCGCCCGCCAGAAGGACAGGGTCTCCCCTGGCGCCAGGGTGAGTCCGTCCAGCCGGGACAGGGCCAGGCGCAGATTGGTCACCTTATTGCGCTGGAGGGCCATCTCCTCCCCCCGCAGCTGCCGCAGCAGCGGGGTGCTGTGCTCCGCCCAGAGACAGGGGCACTCCGCCTCCGGCCGGAGCCTAGCGAAGCGCAGCCCACCGGTATGCCAAAAGGCCCGCCGCCGCAGGCAGAACAGGGTCGCGCCCAGGCGCATGCGCAGATCGCTTCGTCTCTGTGGCTTTGGCGTCACGGATGGTCTCACGGTCCGCACTCCTTCCCCACCTTCAGCAGCGGGACTATCTCAACAAGCCGCAAAACAGATAGACCAGGGCATTGCCAAATCCGTTTGTAATCCCGTGTACGATCATGCTGGTGCCAATGCTTCTGGTCTTCCAGGCAGCGAGGCCAAGGACCAGTGCAGCCAGCGGTACCACAAGAAAGGCGGAGATATTATAGACCCCCACATAGTAGACATGGCCCACCGCGAACAGAAGCGCCTGGAACAGCCAGATCCAATGATCCTTCCAGCCGCACCGCCGCAGTCCTCCCCACAGGAAGCCGCGGAACAGGGGTTCCTCCGCCGCAGCGGCATAGTCCAACTGATAGAGGGCCTCATACAGCAGTCTTCCCGCCGAAGGGAACCTGGACAAATCAAGGGGTTTCTGAACCTGAAAGGACAGCAGAAAGCCGGACACGATTGCCAGCGCTCCGCCGATCAGCACCGCCGCTCCTAGGTAGATCGCCGTCTGTGCCGCACCCCGTTTGGGCAGAACCGGCCGCCAGATCAGCAGCGCAATCAGCAGCACCGACGCAAAAAGGGCCTTGATCCCCTGTCCGGGCAGGGCATAACCCCCGGTTTTGCTCCCAATGAGTATGACAACCGGCGCACCCAGCAGCAGTACCAGAGCCAGACTGTCAATGTGGTACTCCGCCAGCCGCTTCCGCTCCAGAAAAACCAGCAGGGCTGTCAGCAGATAGGTGCCCACTTCAAAGACCACTACGATCCCCGCACCGTAGGCAGGGGCAAGGGCTTTGCCCAGTATGATCCACGGAAACCGCAGAAACAGCAGGCCGCCCACCAAAATCCAGAACAGGTATCTCTCGCGTTTCAAGCTCTTTGTTGCTTCCATACCGCACCCCCATTATCAAAAAAAGCGCCGCATTGCGGCGCTTTTTTCTCTCGCTCGGTGCTTACTCCGAGAAGTTGGAGGAGATCAGCTCGATGAGCGCTTCCACCGCCTCTTTCTCGTCGGGGCCGTCGGCAATGAGGTTGATGGACGTGCCCTTCACAATGCCCAGGGAAAGGACGCCCAGCAGGCTCTTTGCGTTGACTCTGCGCTCGTCCTTCTCCACCCAAATAGAGCTCTTAAACTCGTTGGCCTTCTGGATGAAGAACGTAGCCGGTCTTGCATGCAGGCCGACCTGGTTGTTCACGACTGCCTCTTTCATATACATAGCGTTTCCCCCCAAGATGCGTTAAGCATACTTCACGTATAGAATAGCAAATTTGTCCCAAACCGTCAATGACAAAATGCACAAATTACGCAGTCGAAACTGTTTTTATTGACGGGGAACCAATACAGGCTCTTTACTTCAGCTCCGCAATCGTCACGCCGTCCTCGCCCTCTCCGTAGCGGCCGGGACGGAAGGATTTGACGTAGCGGCTGCGCTTGAGGTGCTCCCGCACGGCCTTTCGCACCGCGCCGGTGCCCTTGCCGTGGATGATGCGCACCTCATTCAGTTTGCCCAGCACCGCGTTGTCCAGGAACAGATCCAGCGCGCCGACGGCCTCGTCGGTCATCATGCCCCGCAGATCCACCTCCGGAGAGGCCCCCAGGGTGCGCAGCTTGTGCTCCGCCCGCTGGATCAGCTTTTGGGCCTGCTTCCGGGTCTCGCCCTCCACGACCCGCACCTCATCCTGCTTGGCCGTGATGTTCAAGATCCCCGCCTGCAGCTGCAGGGAGCCGTCCTTATTCACGGCGAGCACCGCGGCCTGGGTCCCCATCTTCACCAGCTCCACCGTATCTCCAGCCCGGGCCGGACGGGTGGGGGGCGGCGCGGGCTCCTCGGGCCGCCGGCCCAGCTTTCCCTCCGCCTCGTTGAGTCGGCGGCGCAGGGCGGAGCGCTCGTCGTTGACAGCCTGCCAGTCTTCCTCTTTCCGCTGGCGGCGGCGCATTTCGTTGAGCTGCTGAAACACCTGGTCGGCCGTGCCGCGGGCCTCGTCCAGGATGGCGCGGGCCTCCGCCTGGGCCTTTTCCACGGCCCTGGCCCGCTCGGCCTCCAGCTTGGCCCGGTACTCCCGGATGGTCCTGGAGGATTCCTCCATCTCCCGCCGCAGCCGCCGGGCCTCGTCCTTCTCGCGCTCCATCTGCTGGCGCTGTTCGTCCAGCTGTGTGAGCACATCTTCAAAGCGCACGTTCTCCGCATCGACCCGCTGGGCGGCCTTCTGGATGACCTCACGCGGCAGGCCCAGCCGCTCCGAGATGGCAAACGCGTTGGATTTGCCGGGGATCCCGATCAGCAGCCGGTAGGTGGGCTCCAGCGTCTCCACATTGAATTCGCAGGAGGCGTTTTCCACGCCGGGCGTGGTCATGGCGTATACCTTCAGTTCGGCATAGTGGGTGGTGGCGGCCACCAGGGCGCCCAGCGCCCGGGCGCTCTCGATGATGGCGGCAGCCAGCGCCGCGCCTTCGACCGGATCGGTGCCCGCTCCCAGCTCGTCGAAGAGGATCAGGGTCTCGTCGTCCGCCTGCTGCAGGATGCCCACGATATTGACCATATGGGAAGAGAAGGTGGACAGGCTCTGGGCGATGGACTGCTCGTCCCCCACGTCGGCCAGCACCCGCTGAAACACCCGCACCCGGCTGTCGCCGGAGACCGGGATGTGCAGCCCGCACTGGGCCATCAGGACCAAAAGCCCGATGGTCTTGAGGGTCACCGTCTTGCCGCCGGTATTCGGGCCGGTGATCACCAGAGTGTCGAACGTCTCCCCCAGCATCAGGTCGTTTGCCACCGCCTTGTCCGCGTCCAGCAGCGGGTGGCGGGCGCGGTGCAGATAGACGTCCCGTTCCGTGATCTTCGGCTCGCAGGCCCGCATCCGGTAGGACAGTTTGGCGCGGGCAAAAATGCCGTCCAGGAGCAGCAGCAGGTCATAGTCCTGGGCAAGATCCTCCTTGTGAGCGGCGCACTCCGCGGAGAGCTCCGCCAGGATGCGCTCGATCTCCTTTTCCTCCCGCGCCTGGAGCTCCTTCAGCTCGTTATTGGCCTTCACCACGCCCATGGGCTCGATGAAAAAGGTGGAACCGGAGGAGGATACGTCGTGGACCAGGCCGGGCACATCGTTTTTGTGCTCCGATTTCACCGGTACCACAAAGCGGTCGTTGCGCTGGGTGATGATGGCCTCCTGAAGGTATTTGGCCTGATTGGAGGAGAGCAGCCGGTTCAGGATGTCCCGCACCTTGGAGGCGGTGGAACGGATATGCCGCCGGATGGCGGCCAGCTCCGGGCTGGCCGCGTCGGCGATCTCCTCCTCCCCCAGGATGGAGCCGGTGATCTTCTCCTCCAGGAAACGGTTTGCCGTCAGGGAGCGGAACAGGTGGTCGATACAGCTTTTCGCACCCTCGCCGCCCTCGCCGTAGTCCTTTGCGGAGCGCGCCGCGCGCAGCACCGCCGCGATCTCCAACAGCTCCCGGGTATTCAGGCTCCCCCCCATGTCGGCGCGCTGAAGGGAGGCGCGCACCGGCTTGACGCCGGAAAAAGAAGGGGTGCCCCGCACCGTCATCATCGTCACGGCGGCCGTGGTCTCGGCCTGGGCGCGGCGCACGTCGCCGGCGTCGGTCATGGGCCGCAGCGCCAGACAGCGCTGCTTGCCCTCCTCGGTCACCGCCTGGTCCGCCAGCAGCTCCAGCACCCGGGGCAGCTCCAGGGTATGAATGGATTTTTCAAACAAATCGGTCATAGGTGATTCTCCAAACTGACAGGATCGGCGGGCTCACTCCCCCAACAGCGCACACCGCAGGGAGAGGACCGCCCGGCCGCCCACACGGACGCGGACCTTCCCGTCCGTGTCCGTCAGGCGGCTCAAGATCTCCGAGGGCTTGCCCATCGCCTCGCCCTGGAGGAACCGGTTCTCGCCGCCGGGACACACCAGCCCCCGGCGGTACAGGTAATCGGTCAGCGCGCCGTTGGAGGTGCCGGTGGCCGCCTCCTCCGGAATGGCATAAAGGGGGGCAAAGTTGCGGCAGCGGGCGGTCACGCCCGGCGCGTCCCCCAGGCAGAACATGTGCACGCCCACCACGCCGTAGCGCCGGGACAGCGCCGTGACGGTCCGTTCGTCCTGCACGGCCCGCCCCAGGGCCGCCCCGTCCTTCACCGGCAGCAGGATATCCATAAGCCCGGTGCTGACCGCCTGTGCCTCCAGCTGCGCCGGGCGGTCGGCCAGCGTCAGGCCGTACGCGGCATACAGTTCGGCCTGTTCTTCCGCGGAGAAGGTCCTCCCCTGCGCCGGCGGCGCCATGTCCATCCACACGGCGTTTTGCTCCACCCCGATCTCCAGCACGCCGGAGCGGGTGGTCAGCGTGCACGCGCCGGGGCGGACGCCCCCGGTTTCCCGCAGGACGGTGAACGCCGCGATGGTGGCGTGGCCGCACAGGTCCACCTCCTCCGCCGGGGTAAAGTAGCGGATGTGGAAGGAGCGCTCCCCGGTCTGCCGCACGAAGGCGGTCTCCGAGTGCTTGAGTTCCCCCGCCAGAGCCCGCAGGAAGCCTTCCTCCGGGAAGGGCTCCCGCCCCAGCAGGGCCACCCCGGCCTGATTGCCGCAAAAGCGCGTGGCGGTAAAGGCGTCGGCTATGTACAGTTCCACATTACATCCCCGCTTTCAGTTGTTTATAAAAGTCCAGCGTCTGGAAGCCCCGGTCCAGCTGGCCGGTCAAAAAACGCTCGCACACCTCCGCCAGACAGGCGAGAGCCGCCCCGTCCGCCGGAACGGAAAACAGCCGCTTTGGGTCGCCGTAGACGATGTGCCGCATCGCCTCCAGCGTGCCGCCCTCCAGCGGCAGAAAGGGCCCGTCCCCCGCCCCGGCCCGGCAGCGCCCGCAGCAGAGCACCCCTTCGGACAGGCTCAGCTGGGGCTGCTCCGGCGCAGGCACGCCGCAGACGGCGCAGGCGTCCAGCAGCGGTTCATATCCCGCCAAACACATCAGCCTGAGCTCAAAGGCGGCCTTCACCAGCGCCTGCGGCTTGTTCAGCTTGTCCAGCGCGTAGAGGGTGTTCAGGATCAGGGACAACAGCTCCGGATCGCTCCGCCCCTCCTCCGCCACCGCTTCCAGCACCTGCGCACAGTAGGACCCCAGGGCCAGCTTTTCCACGTCGGCTTTCACGCCCCAGAACTGTTGGAGGGATTCCGCCTCGTTGAGGGTATAGTAGTCCCGATACTCGAACAAGGTCATTTCGGAGTACACCAGCAGCTGGGCACAGGCCGCCAAGCGGCTCCCCTTCCTTCGGCAGCCCCGGGCCTTGACGGTGCGTTTGCCGCCCTCGGCGGTAAGCACCGTCAAGATCTTGTCCGCCTCCTTGTAGTTGACCTCCCGGAGCACCAGGCCCTGGGTATTGATGTGCATAACCCTTCCCCCGTTTGCCGAAGCGCGTATCCGGCCGTCGTCTGGGCCGGCCCTATGTAGGCGGGCCCGAACGCCCGCCCGGATCAGGCCGTTTTCACCGTCCGCGCCGCGGCCTCCTCCGCCTTCAGCCGGCAGTAGAGGCTGTACGCCTCAGGCAGGCCGGTCTCCAGGAAAAACCGCCAAAACGCTTGACTGTCCATACCGCAGCCCCCCTTTTCCGTCTGTTAGGTTGGCCCCGGCGGCGGGCTTTATGAGCGGTAAAATTTGATGGCCCGCCCGTCCCATCCGCTTACCGGAACGTCGGCCCCGGCGGTTTCCTGCCGTTTACTCGTCCCGGTAGCCGAAGTTCTTGAGCAAATTCACCTGGTCTCTCCCGTTTGCCCACGGGACGTCCCGTCCCGCGGGGCCCCGATTCTCTCTTCCTCGGGCGGAATGAATCCGCCCTGCGGCAAGGTTTGCTCTGCAAACGCTTGGCGCGCCGGGGCGCGGCCCGCTCACGCGGGCAAGAAAACCGGCTTGGGTCCGCCGGAGCGCGTCACTCGTCCCGGTAGCCGAAGTTCTTGAGCAAATTCACCTGGTCTCTCCAGTTTTCTTTGACCTTCACCCAGGTCTGAAGGAAGACCTTCTCGCCCATGAAGCGCTCGATATCCTCCCGCGCCAGGGTGGAGATCTTTTTCAGCATGGCGCCGCCCTTGCCGATGATGATCCCCTTGTGGCTGTTTTTTTCACAGTAAATGGTGGCGTCCAGGTCGATCATGCCGTCTTCTCTCTGGGAAAATTTCGTCACCTCCACAGCGGTGCCATGGGGGATCTCCTTGTCCAGGCAGAGCAGCAGCTTCTCCCGCACGATCTCGGTGCACACCTGCCGCTCGGGCTGGTCGGTGATCATATCCTCGGGAAAAAGCCGGGGCCCTTCCGGCAGGAAGCGCTCCAACACCTCCAGGAGCTCGTCCACCCCTTCGCCGTCCTTGGCGGAAATGGGCACGATGGCGGCAAACGCATGCGCCTGGGCATAGGTCTGGATCACGGCCAGCAGCTCGTCCTTCTTCACGGTATCAATTTTGTTGACCGCCAGTACGGCGGGCATGTCCAGGGCCTTGATGCGCTGGATGAGCTCCTCCTCCGGCGCGCCGACGTTGGCGATGGGCTCCACCAGCAGCAGCACCGCGTCCACGTCGGCCACGCTTTGGCGCACCACGCCCACCATATACTCTCCCAGCCGGGTGCGGGCCCGGTGCAGCCCCGGCGTATCCAGGAACACGAACTGGCTCTCCCCCCGATTCAGGATCGCGCAGATCCGGTTGCGGGTGGTCTGGGGCTTATTGGTGACGATGGCGATCTTCTCGCCCACCAGGGCGTTGGTCAGGGTGGACTTGCCCACATTGGGCCGGCCCACAATGGCGATCATGCCGGATTTTGTCTTGTCCATAGGTGATCCTCAGCTTTCTTGAGCAATTTTGTACTGCCTGGCCAAGCCTTCTTACCCCTCCGCCGTCTCCCGGGGGATCCCCAGTGCGCCCAGGATAGTCTCCTCCCGGGCGCGCATCCGGCGCTTCTGCTCCCCCTCATCCAGGTGGTCATACCCCAGCAGGTGCAGCACCGAGTGCACCGCCAGATAGGCCGTCTCCCGCCGGGCGCCGTGGCCGTACTCCTCCCCCTGGGCCTTTGCCCGCTCCAGGGAGAGGACCATGTCCCCCAGGGGGACCAGGCCGCTGCCGGGGTCGGCCTCCACATCTTCCAACGCGGGCGGCGTCCCCGGGGCAAGCTCGAACATGGGGAAGGAGAGCACGTCGGTCGGACGGTCTACCCCACGCTGCTGCAAATTGATGGCATGGATGCCGGCGTCGTCGGTAAGCAGCACGTCCACCTCGCAGTCAAACGCCACCCCTTCCGCCTCCAGGACGGCGGGGATGACCCGTTGGAGCAGCGCGGCGTACTCCTCCGCGCCCTCCGTCTCCGATTCGATGATGATCTGATGGTTCATTTCGTCCTCCGCTCCTCGTCCTGCTCGTAGGCCTTGATGATGCGCTGCACGATCACGTGGCGCACCACGTCGGCCTCGCCCAGGCGGCAGATGGCGATGTCCTCCACGTTCTGGAGCACCCGCATGGCCTCTTTGAGGCCCGAGACCTTATCGGCCGGCAGGTCGATCTGGGTGATATCGCCGGTGATGACGATCTTGGAGCCGAAGCCCAGACGGGTGAGGAACATCTTCATCTGCTCCCGGCTGGTGTTCTGCGCCTCGTCCAGGATGATGAAGGAGTCGTCCAGAGTGCGCCCCCGCATATAGGCCAGCGGGGCCACCTCGATGTTGCCGCGCTCCAGATACTTGTTGTAGGTCTCCGCCCCCAGCATGTCGAAGAGCGCGTCGTACAAGGGCCGCAGGTAAGGGTCCACCTTGCTTTGCAGGTCGCCGGGCAGAAAGCCCAGCCGCTCCCCCGCCTCCACCGCCGGGCGGGTGAGAATGATGCGGTTGACCTGCTTTTCCCGAAAGGCGGCCACCGCGGCGGCCACCGCCAGATAGGTCTTGCCGGTCCCCGCCGGCCCCACCCCCAGGGTAACGGTATTCTTTCGGATGGCGTCCACATATCGTTTCTGGCCCAGGGTCTTGGCCTTGATGGGCTTGCCCTTGGCGGTGACGCAGAGCACGTCCTTGGCGATGTCGTTGATATGCTCCTCATTTCCCGCCCGGACCAGGTTGATGATATAGCGCACGTTCTGTTCGGTGATGGTCTCCTTCCGGGCCGCCAGGGACAGCAGCCCCTGGATGGCCTTTACCCCGTAGAGGACGTTTTCCGCCTCTCCGGAGATCTTCAGCTCCGAATCCCGGCTGACTACGCTGACGCCCAGCTCGTGCTCGATGATCTTGATGTTCTCGTCAAAGGACCCGAACAGGTCCACCGCCTGCTCCATGCGCTCCACACTGATGGTCTGTTCTATCATTGGTACGCCTCATTTTCCTGTTATACTTCCGGCTGGGACTCCTGGGCAGCCGTCTCCGGCAGCCCCTGCGCCGGGACGAACCGCCCGATCTCCTCCCGGCATTCCGCCTGGAGGGTCACCCGCAGCATCCCGTCCCGTTCGGCGGCGGAAAACGCCGTGCTCACCGCCTCGCCGTCCCCCAGCGCCGCCCGGAGGGCCAGTTCCAGCCGCTCCTCCAGCAGGGCCTGCGCCGCCGCGCGGTCAATGGGAGCCGGGACGGTCACATATTCCCGCACCGTCTCACGCTTCAGCGTCAGGGGCAACTCCCGGCCGCTGGGCAGAGCCGCCGTCCACGCTCGACTCATTTTATCATACTCCGGGAAGGAAATTCCACTGTTTTGCGAAAAAACCGTCCGCACGCCCAAAAATGTCAGGCTCCAGCAGGTCTCCTCCGAGCCGGTATACTGCTTCACCTGGGCCTCCAGAGGGATCTGGGCCGTCAGCGTACGCCAGGTGCGGGCATATATCCGCCCGGCGGCCCGCACCTGGCTCCAGCCCAGGTCCACGCCGCCGCCGTATTTCGGCCCCGGAAGCTTGACGCTGCCGCTGATGAGCACGTCTCCCGCCGCCACGGTGTCCCCTTCCTGACAGACCGCCTCCCCAGAGAGCACCTCCATGTGGGAGACGATGCCCCCCGACTCGGCCACCACGTCCCCCACGACGCTCCCGTCCTCCGCGGGCGGTTTTTTGACTGCCTCCCGCACCAGCACCTGGGCCCTGGTACCGTGGAGGTTAATGGCCATCCAGGACAGGTCGGGCAGCTGGAGCAGGGCCTCGTGGGCCAGATCCCGCTCATCCAGCCCGGGACCGTATACGCCCACCCGCAGCCCCTGCCGCCGCAGTTCGGAGAGGATCTGGGCGGTGGGCACCGTCTCGTTTCCCTCCACATCGATGATCAGGATGAACCGGGAGAGCACCAGCACTGCGGTCAGGGACAGGCAAAGCCCCACCAGCAGGGCGTACCGCTTCCGGAACCGCGCCAGAAAAAAAGGCACGCCTCCGGTCTTTACCCGGCTGAGCTCACACAGGACCCGTCCGGCCAGCTCCGGGGCGGCGCGGCCGCCCGCGCGGGTCAGGGTAAGGCGCAGCCGGGTGGCTTCCAGCCACTCCACGTCCCAGAAGGCCATGCCGTTCTGGGCGCACAGATTCAAAAACCGCTCCGGAAACGCGCCGGAGACCTCCAGGCGGACGCTCCCCCGCAGGCCGTTGATCATCTTGCGCAGCAAGCCGTCCCCTCCCCTCAGGTCAGATCCACGCCATGGATGTCGCCGGTAATGAGCAGCTGGCTGGCGTTCATGGAGCGCAGCTCCAGCCCCGTTCCATGCACCTTCACCACCAGCTTGCCGCCGGAGACATGGATCTCGTCGGCGCCATAGGCCAGGATGCCCTTGTGGTTCTCCATGCGCAGCTCCCGGCTTCCGGTGATCTCAATGCGGGGCAGCCCCGCCACTACGTCGCCGGGCAGGTCGAAGACCTCCGCGGTCTTCTCCAGCAGCCCTTCCCGCTTCTTGCCCCGTTCCATCCCATCGCCCTCCCCGTCCCTAATCTCTATGCGGGCGGACGGTCCATCTTGCCTGTCCCCGGCAAATCGGCGGCAACGGCGAGGGCGGGACCCATGTCCCGCCCTCTGGCTCTCAAAAAAGTGGCTGCGCCGCTTTTTCGAGAAGGATGCCTCTTTCGCGCCTGCACCCCAAGGATATTTCCGTGCCTGCTCTGCAGGCTTGGGCACGGGCGCGAAACGCTGCGAGGCTTGTTCGACACGCTGGGCCGGGATATCGCGCTTCAGCCGCCGGGCGCAGCCATGCTATGCCCGCTCCCGGAGCGTCACACGGACCGTGTCGCCCGGCTTCTTGCCCAGCTTGGCCCGGATCTCCTTCCGCACTCCCACGATGTGCGCCGGCGTGCCCATGCGCACCAGGCTCCCGTCGTAGGGGATCCCGTCAAAGGTGACGTGCACCTTGACCCGTCCTTTCCCAAACACGGCCCGGACATCGTATGGAAACTCCACATAGGCCCCGTCGATCTCCGGCACCTTTTGCAGCACCGCGTCAAATTCATAGACCGTTTCGTCCATACCGCCACTCCCTGACCACCTGCAACAGCCGTTCCCGTTCATTTTCCCCCGGATGCTCCAGAAGATACCGGGCCAGCCGCCGCTGCATGCGGCCGATCTGAGGTCCCTCCAGCCCCAGCCTCTCCAGCTCTCCGCCGGAGAGCGCCAGCTGTTTCACCTGTTCCGCCTCGGGGTGGAGCACGCAGCGGCGCAGGGCGCGCGATACGGGCAGAGCGGTGATGGGAAATCCGGTCGCTGCGCAGAAGGCCCGCCAGCGGGGGCCGGGAGCCGCCTGCGCCGCCCCCAGTCCGGACAGGTCCGGGGCCGTCCGGACCGGATACAGGTGCTCCAGCAGCCCCAGCTCCAGCAGCAGCCCCGCCCGCTCCGGGCGGTCGGAGAGCAAGATCTTTTCCACCTCCGCCTTGACCCGCTCCCCGGACACCCGGGCCGTCCGGCCGGCGTTCCGGCGTATGGCCGCCAGGGTGGCGTCCTCGATCGAAAAATCCAGCTGGGCGGCAAAACGCACCGCCCGCAGCATCCGCAGCGCGTCCTCGGCAAAGCGCCGGTCGGGGTCCCCGACGCAGCGGATCTGGCGGCGGGCCAGGTCCGCCTGCCCGCCGGAGGGATCGATCACCTCCCCCTCCGTCGAGAGCGCCATGGCGTTGACGGTGAAATCCCGGCGGGAGAGATCCTCCGCCAGTCCAACGTCAAAGCGCACCCCGTCCGGACGCCGCCCGTCGGCGTAGCCGCCCTCCCGCCGGAAGGTGGTCACCTCCACCGCCCCGCTCTCCGTCAGGACGGTGACGGTTCCGTGGCGCAGGCCCGTGGGAAGGGTACGGGGAAACAGCGCCATGACCTGCTCCGGCCGGGCGGAGGTGCACACATCGTAATCCCCCGGCGTCCTCCCCAACAGCAGGTCGCGCACGCATCCCCCCACCGGATGGGCCTCGCAGCCCGCGCCCCGCAGGGTATCCAGCAGGGCGGCCACCCCGGCCGGAATGGGCCAGCTCCTCATTTTTTCACCGCCTTTTGGTATCTTTTCCTTGCTATTCGCCTATAATGGTTTATAATATATGATTCGTAACCATTATAAACTTGAAAAGAGGGCGTGTAAACCCTATGGCAGCAACCAGCATTCATGATTTCATCGTTCCCGGCCGCCGGGCCCATCTGGTCGGCATCGGCGGGGTATCCATGTCCCCTCTGGCCGAGGTGCTCAAGGGCATGGGGATGATCATTACCGGCTCCGACCTGCATGAGAGCGCCGCGGTGGCCCATCTGCGCTCTCTGGGCATTCCCGTGACCATCGGCCATTGGGCCAAGAGCGTGGAGGGCGCGGACCTGGTCGTCCGCACCGCCGCCGTACATGACGACAATCCCGAGATCGCCGGGGCCCGCGCCCTGGGTATCCCGATCTTTGAACGCGCCCAGGCCTGGGGCTCCATCATGCGCAGCTACAAAAACGCGCTGTGCATCTCGGGCACCCACGGCAAGACCACCACCACTTCCATGTGCACCCACATCATCATGGCCGCCGGGCTGGACCCCACCGTCATGATCGGCGGCACCCTGCCCCTGCTGGGCGCGGGCCATCGGGTGGGCCGCGGGGACACCATCATCCTGGAGAGCTGCGAATACTGCAACTCCTTCCTCTCCTTTTACCCCACCGTGGCGGTCATTCTGAACATTGAGGCCGACCATCTGGACTTTTTCCGCGATCTGGAGGATGTGGAGCACTCCTTCCGCGCCTTCGCCGACCGGGTCCCCCAGGGCGGCGTGATCGTGGCCAACGCCGACGACGCCAACACCATGCACACGCTGGAAGGAGAAACGCGCGCCGTGCGCACCTTCGGTCTGGAGCACGGAGACGTACATGCCGCCAACCTGGTCTGGGACCAGGGCCTGCCCTGCTTCGACGTGATGTGGCGGGAACAGATCTTTACCCATGTCTCCCTGCGGGTGCCGGGACTGCACAACGTAAAAAACGCCCTGGCCGCCGCCGCCGCCGCCATCGCGCTGGCCGTGCCGCCTCAGGCCGTGGCCGACGGGCTGAACGCTTTCCGGGGCGCAGGCCGGCGCTTCGAACACAAGGGTTCCTACCACGGCGCGGAGGTCTATGACGACTACGCCCACCACCCCGGAGAGCTGCGCGCCCTGCTGGACACCGCCGGGCGTCTGGGCTATGAGCGGATCATCTGCGCCTTCCAGCCCCACACCTACTCCCGCACCAAGGCCCTGTTCGACGACTTCGTGGAGGTGCTCAAGCAGCCCGACCTGACGCTGCTGGCGGAGATCTTTGCCGCCCGGGAGACCAACGAGATCGGCATCTCCTCCAAAGATCTGGCGGCCAGGATCCCGGGCAGCCGGTACTTCGCCACGCTGCCGGAGCTGGCCGAACACTTGAAGGCCCTCGCCCGGCCGGGCGATCTGATCCTCACCGTGGGGGCCGGGGACATCTATACCGTGGGCGAAGAGCTCACAGGCCCGGAGATCTGAAACAAACGCTGTAAAACGGAGGGACCAGCCCGCGGGCTGGTCCCTCTTTTCCTAACCAGGGGGACTGCGCCCCCTCTGGAAGGCGGCGCCGGCCGCCTAGTTCATCTGTTTGCGCCGGGAGAGATTGATGGTGCCGTCCTGCATGTCGCTGACGTTTTCCAGGCTTTTTCCGGTACCGTAGGCCACGCAGGAGATCGCGTCGTCGGCCACATGGGTCTCGATGCCGGTGTGGGACTCGATCAGCTTGTCAAAGCCCCAGACCAGGCTGCCGCCGCCGGTCATGACGATGCCGTTGGTGGAGATATCCGCCACCAGCTCGGGGGGCGTGCGCTCCAGCACGCCGTGGATGGCCTCCAGAATGCGGGTGGAGACCTCCTCGAAGGCCTCGATCATCTCGCTGGAGGATACGGTAAACACCCGGGGCAGCCCGGTCATCAGGCAGCGCCCCTTGATCTCCAGGGTCTGCTCCTCCGGCCGGGGGAACACGCAGCCGATCTGCATCTTCAGCTCCTCGGCGGTGCGCTCACCGATCAGTACATTGTGCTTGCGCCGTATGTACTTCACGATGGCCTCGTCAAACTGGTCGCCGGCGATCTTGATGGAGGTGGACTCCACGATGCCGGACAGGGAGATGACGGCGATGTCGGTGGTGCCGCCGCCGATGTCCACGATCATATGACCATCGGGCTTGGCGATGTCGATGCCCGCGCCGATGGCGGCCGCCACAGGCTCCTCGATGAGGTACACCCGCCGCGCGCCGGCCTGGATGCCCGCGTCAATGACGGCGCGCTCCTCCACCTCGGTGATGCCGGAGGGCACGCAGATGACCACCCGGGGCTTGAACAGGCGGAAGGAGGTCACCTTGCGGATAAACTCCTTGAGCATCCGCTCGGTCATGTCGTAATCGGAGATGACGCCCTCCCGCAGGGGCCGGATGGCGACGATATTGCCGGGGGTACGCCCCAGCATCTGCTGGGCCTCGGCGCCCACCTTGAGCAGCTTGCCCGTATTTTTGTCGATGGCGACCACGGAGGGCTCCCGCAGGACCACGCCCCTGCCCTTCACATAGACCAGGATGGACGCCGTACCCAGGTCGATGCCAATATCCTTACTGAACATACCTGCACCTCGAAGTCTTGAAAGCTTTTGTTTTATTTTATCCCATAATCTCATAGCTAATCCCTTATATTATACAGTTGTACGCGGGGTTTTTCAACGCCATTTTACCGAAAATCCCGAAAAACCTTACCGGGCCCGCGCCAGCGCCGCGCAGAGCACCTCCTTCGCCCCCGCTGAGCGCAGCACTCTGGCGCATTCGGAGAAGGTGGAACCGGTGGTGATGATGTCGTCCACGAGCAGCACCCGTTTGTCCCGCACCAGCTCCGGCTCCACCGCGGCATAGGCGCCCAGCACATTGGCCCGGCGCCGCGCCTCCCCCTCCAGCCGGGACTGCACGGCGGTATCCCGGCCCTTGCGCAGCGTCTCCACCGCCACATCCCCCAGCTCCAGCGCCGCGGCGGCGCAGAGCAGGAAGGCCTGGTCGTAGCCCCGCTCGCGCCGGCGCTCCCGGGACAACGGCACCCAGGAGATCAGGTCATACCGGTCCGCCAGATGGTCGCGGACACACTGGGCCAGCAGCCTGCCGTAAGCCCGGTGGTAAGCCTGCCGCCCCTTGAATTTGTACCGGTGCAGGGAATCCCGCACCGCCCCCTGATACCGCAGGGGCGAGACACACAGGGCAAACCATTCCCCGTCCTGCTCCGCATCCGCCCCCTCCAGCCAGGGCAGCGTCCGCCGGCATTGGGCGCACAGGTCCCGCTCACGCGCGGCCAGCACCCTGCCGCAGAACACGCAGCGGGGCGGGAAGAGGAGGTCCAGCAGCAGCCGCGCCGGGCCGTTCATTTCCCATCCTCCGGCGGGATGGGCCCGTGCTCCTTTTCAAATTCCCGGATACAGCTCTGGATCAGGTAGAGGATCTGTCCGCTCATCGAACGGCCCTCGTAGGCCGCCACGTATTGGATCTTGTCGTGAAGGGCCTTGTCCGTGCGGATACTCAGGTGATTGGTCTTTTCCATATGTTCTGCCTCTCCTCATCCTCAGGTAAGCAAAGCATACCGTCTGCATAAGCTTTTAGTTTATTCTTAGCGCATTTTTACGGCGCAAAATTTGTAGATTTCCCTCGTTTCCAAGACAGCGCCGTACCGGGCGGACGCTTCCTGTCCGCCATAGGCCGCGGCCTGTCCCGAACAGCGGCAAGGCCATGGTTCCAGCCGCTCACGCCGTCCCCCCGGCCAGACGCCAGCGCAGTCCGGAGTAGCGCCGCTGCTGGCGGTCGTTGGCGGTCATGCGCGCCACCACCTCCTCGTCGCCCACGATGATGAGCAGCTCCCGGGCCCGGGTGATGGCGGTGTAGAGCACCCCGCGGGTGAGCAGCATGGGCGCGCCGTCGCAGGCGGCCAGGATCACCGCCCGATACTCGCTGCCCTGGGCCTTGTGGACGGTGATGGCGTAAGCGCTCTCCAGCTCTCCCAGCATGTCGGGGGTATACTCCACCACCCGGCCCTCAAAGTCCACGGTGATGGTCTCGCTGCGGTTATCCACCGTCTCCACCCGTCCGATATCCCCATTGAACACGCCCATGCCCGAGCTCAGGCCGTTTTTCTCCCGCCACATCACGTCGTAATTGTTGCGCACCTGCATGACCCGGTCGCCCTCCCGGAAGATCGACTCCCCGAAACGGCGCTCCGGTTTTCCTTCGCCCGGCGGGTTGACCGCCGCCTGGATGGCACGGTTGAGAGCCGCGGTGCCCGCCTGGCGCCTGCGGGTAGGCGAGAGCACCTGGATCTGCTCCGGCGGGATGCCCATGTTCTTGGGCAGGCGGGTGCGCACCAGCTCCACGATGGTCTCGGCCGCCCGCTGAGGCTCTTTCCGGCGCAGGAAGAAAAAGTCCCCCTTATTGTCCCGCAGATCGGGCAGCTCGCCCCGGTTGACCCCGTGGGCGCTGCGGATGATGGCGCTCTCGGCGGCCTGACGGAAGATCTCGGTCAGGCGCACCATGGGCACCGCCCGGCTGCGGATGAGGTCGGAAAACAGATTGCCCGGTCCCACGCTGGGCAGCTGGTCCGCGTCCCCCACCAGGATCAGCCGGCAGTCGTCCCGCAGGGCGCACAGCAGCGCCCGCATCAGGGTGATATCCACCATAGAGGTCTCGTCCACAATGACCGCGTCCGCTTTCAGGGGGTCCTGTTCGTCGTGGGCGAAGACCAGACGGCCGGAATGGGGGTCATACTGGGTCTCCAGCAGGCGGTGGATGGTGGCCGCCTCCATGCCGCACAGCTCTCCCAGCCGCTTGGCCGCGCGGCCGGTGGGAGCGGCCAGTGCCGTTTCCAGGCCCAGCGCCTCAAAGAGCGCCAGCACGCCCCGCAGGGAGGTGGTCTTTCCGGTCCCGGGGCCGCCGGTGAGCAGCATTACCTGCCGCTGCGCCGCCAGCTCCACGGCCTGACGCTGCTGAGGGGCGTAAACAATGCCCTGCTCGCTCTGGATCTTCCCAATGAGCCGGTCCAGCCCGGGGGGAGGGACCAGCTCGCCCTCCGCCAGGCTGCGGATGCGCCAGGCGACGTACTGCTCGGCCTCGTACAGGTCGCGGAGGTAGACGGCCTGCTCTCCCGCCACCGGCTCCTGGATCGCCTCGCCCCGCTCCAGAAGGGCCTCCAGGCCGTCCTCCAGGGCCTCCTCCTCCACGCCGATGAGCTGCGCGGTGGCCCACAGAAGTTTGCGCCGGGGCAGAAAGGTGTGCCCGTTGTCCAGATTGTGGGTCAGCTCGAACAGGAGCCCCGCCTCAATGCGCTGGGGGTCGTCCCCCTCCATGCCAAGGTCCAGCGCCAGGCTGTCGGCCGTGGCGAACGCCACCCCCAACTCCCCGTCCACCAGCAAGTAGGGATTGGCCCGCACCGCCTCGAGCGCCTGGTCGCCATAGCGGCGGTACAGGGGCATGGCCAGCTGGAGCGGCACGTCGTGCGCGCCCAGAAATTCCAGCAGGCGGCGCATGCCCATCTGAAGCCGGAAGTTCTCCCCCATCGCCAACGCCCGCTTGCGGGTGACGCCATGGATGGCGGTGAGCCGCTCCGGATGCTCCTCCAGAACGGTGAGGGCCTCGGCCCCAAATTCCTCCACCATCCGCCGGGCGGTGGCCGCGCCGATCCCCCGGACCGCGCCGGAGGCGAGATACTCAAAAATGGCCTTCTCTCCGGCGGGCATGCGCCGCTCCACCGTCTCCGCCTTGAACTGCTCTCCATAGGAGGCATGGCGCATCCAGGTCCCCCGGACCGTGATACGCTCGCCGGGGGCCACGCCGGGCAGACAGCCCACCACCGTCACGCCCCCAGACTCCCCCGCGTCCAGCTTGAGCACCGTATAGCCGTTCTCCCGGTTCTGGTAGATCACGGCTTCCACGGTCCCCTCGATGAGATTCCATTCCGCCTCCTGCATGGGCCGCCCTCTCCTTTCCAGGGACTGCGCAAAACGAAGACAGCCCCCACTCAGAAGATTGTAACACCGGAAGGCCGATTTGTCGAACCCCGGAAAAGCGCCGCCCCCACCCGCCTGCGCGGGCCGGCGGGAGCGGCTGCGGCCGGCAGGGCAAAAACCGCAGCAGGCCGGAGCGGCCGCAGATCGTTCCGTGCGCTCCGGACGGGAGCGCACGGCTCCGCGCCGTGCCGGGCAGCGCGATTCACCGGCTCCCTATGTACTCGGACAAACGCTCCATGGGGCAGACCACCAGTCCCCGGTCCCGGGCCAGCAGAGCGCTGGCCGCCGCCCGGCCCGCGGCGTTCAGCCCGCCGTCGGCGATCACAATGGTGAACCGCGCCAGCTCGCCGCCCCGCAGCCACAAAAGCCCCCTCACATCCTGCTCCAGGTTGGCCCCGTCGCCGCTGGCGGGGATCACGGCGTACACGCCGCCGCTCCCCACAGGGCACACCAGCCGGCCGAACAGGACCCAGCCCAGTCCCAGCAGCCCCGCCGCCGCCAGCAGGACCAGCACTACCTCCAAAATGGGATTCAACGCCCTCACCTCCAGACCATTCTATGCCGGAGGGCGCGGCAATGACAGCCGCCGGGCGCTCAGTGGATGGTAGCCACCACCATCCCCGTGGCCAGCGTCATGATGAGCCCGGCGGTGACCACGCCCAAAAAGATGGAGGGCAGCGCACGGCGCAGGGGCATGTCCAGGAAGGCCGCCGCCAGCGCGCCCGTCCAGGCCCCGGTGCCCGGCAGGGGGATGGCCACGAAGACAAACAGCCCCAGATATTTGTATTTGCTCACCTTGCGGCCCTTCAAATGGGCTTTGCGCTCCAGTTTGTCCACCAGGCGGTTGAGCTTGGGGAAACGGCGGCGCAGCCACAGAAAGATCCGGCGGATATAGACGATGATGAACGGCACGGGGATCAGATTGCCCACCACCGCGGCGCACAGGGCCGCCCAGGGGGGCAGGCCCAGCGCCGTGCCGAAGGGGACGCCGCCCCGCAGTTCGATCACCGGGATCATGGAGACCAGCAGGGTAAAGACCATCTCCCCCAGCCGGCTGTCCGTCAGCCATTGCAGCAGATTCACGCAGAACACCTCTCAGACGTGCTGGCACCGGCTTGCGCACCATACCCGTAAGGCTATGGCGCGGCCGCCGCGCGGATAAGCCGCACCGCGGTTTGCTCAGCGGAGTTTATTGTATCATAAGTCCGGCCCGGATAACATTAAGTTTTTGTGAAAAACCCCGCTCAACCTTCCGCCTGCAGAAAAAGTCCTGCAGCGTCTCGCCGTTTCTGCGGCGCAAGAAAGTGGAGGCCGTTTCTGCGGCGGCGTATACGCTGCAGAAACGGCCTCCCGGCAGGACGGCAAAAGCCGCTTTGCCGAACGTCCAACTTCCTCTTGTCCCCGCCTGCGCCCAGTGATATAATATTTCGACTTCATTTGAGAAAAGGGGCTGGCCGCTATGACCTATCAAGAAGAATTCATTACCTTTATGGTGCGCTCCGGCGTGCTCACCTTTGGGGACTTCACCACCAAATCCGGGCGCAGTACCCCCTACTTTATCAACACCGGCAACTACAGGACCGGCGCCCAGGCCGCCAAGCTGGGGGACTACTACGCCGCCTGTATCCAGCAGAACCTGCCCGACGGGGCGGACTGCCTGTTCGGCCCCGCCTATAAGGGCATCCCCCTGGCGGTGTCCGCCGCCGCATCGCTGTACCGCAATTACGGCCGCGATCTGCCCTACTGCTTCAACCGCAAGGAGGCCAAGGACCACGGCGAGGGCGGCTGCATGGTGGGCTACAAGCCCCAGGACGGGGACAAGCTCGTCATCGTAGAGGACGTGGTCACCGCGGGTACCGCCGTGCGGGAGTCCATCGAGCTGTTCAAACATGTGGCCGACGTGAAGATGCGCGCCCTCATCGTCTCCGTGGACCGGATGGAGCGCGGCACCCGGGACTGCTCCACCCTGGACGAGCTGCGGGAGGACTACGGCATCGCCGTGTACCCCATCGTCACCGTCCGGGAGATCCTCTCCTTCCTCCACAACCGCCCCGTGGACGGCAAAATCGTTATTGACGACGCCGTGAAGGCCCGCATGGAAGCCTATCTGGAGCAGTACGGCGCCAGAGGCTGATTTTGGGTTATCCTATGGAGAGGAGGTCCGGTATGGGCGCTCACGACGGTCACCGCAGCCGGTTGAAAATGGAGTTTCTGGCCCGGCCGGACTCCTTTCCCGACCACAAGCTGCTGGAGCTGCTGCTGTTCTACGCCAACCCCCGAAGCGACACCAACCCGCTGGCCCATACCCTGTTGGAGCAATTCGGCTCCCTGGCGGGCGTACTGGACGCAACGCCGGAGCAGCTGCAAAAGGTCCCCGGCGTGGGGACGCACGCCGCCGTGCTCTTCAGGGCGGCAAAGGAGCTCTCCGGCCGCTATCTGGCGGGGCGCACCCGTATGGACGTGGTCGCCCAGGGCAGCCGGGACTATTATCCCATCCTGCGCCCCTATTTCTTCGGGGCGCGGAACGAGCAGGTCTATCTGCTGTGCATGGACGGCAAGCAGAAGGTGCTGGGGGTACGCAAGATCGGCGAAGGCAACGTGAACGCCGTGGCGGTGACCACCCGCCTGATCGTGGAGGCGGCGCTCTCCCTGAACGCCGTTCGGGTGGTGCTCTCCCACAATCACGTCTCCGGGCTGGCGTTTCCCTCGGAGGACGACATCGCCACCACCTACAGCCTGCAGGGCATACTGGGACAGGTCGGGGTGACGCTGTGCGATCATCTGGTCTTTGTGGATGACGACATGGTCTCCCTCCGGGACAGCGGCTTCTACAAAACCGAGGAAGCCTGAAAATAAGGCTTGCAATAGAACATTTGTTTTGCTAGAATGGATGTACGAATACGGACGGGAGGAGGGGGCGGCATGCCGAAATTCGAAGTGGTCAGCGAATATACTCCGGCGGGCGACCAGCCGGAGGCCATCGAAGCGCTGGCCGCAGGACTGGAAAACGGGCTGAACGAGCAGACGCTTCTGGGCGTCACCGGCTCGGGCAAGACGTTTACCATGGCCAAGGTGATCGAGGCCGTCCAGCGTCCCACCCTGGTGCTGGCCCACAACAAGACCCTGGCCGCCCAGCTGTGCGCCGAATTCAAGGAATTCTTTCCCCACAACGCGGTGGAGTATTTTGTGTCCTACTACGATTACTACCAGCCCGAGGCCTATATTCCCCATACGGATACCTTTATCGAGAAGGACTCCGCCATCAACGAGGAGATCGACCGGCTGCGCCTGTCCGCCACCGCTTCTCTGATGGAGCGGCGGGACGTGATCGTGGTGTCCTCGGTCTCCTGTATCTATGGCCTGGGCGAGCCGGAGGACTTTGCTAAAATGATGGTCTCCCTCCGGGTGGGGGCCGCGATGGAGCGGGATGAGCTGCTGAAAAAGCTCATCGCCATCCGCTACGAACGCAACGACATCGCCTTTGAGCGCAACATGTTCCGGGTGCGGGGGGACACGGTGGAGATCTTTCCCGCCTACTGGCAGGACTCCGCCATCCGGGTGGAGTTTTTTGGGGACGAGATCGACCGCATCAGCGAGATCAACGTCGTCACCGGCGCGCCCATCCGCCGTCTGGAGAACATCCCCGTCTGGCCCGCCACGCACTACGTCACGCCCAAGGAAAAAATGGACACCGCCGTTCAGGAGATCTACCGGGAGCTGGAGGAGCGGGTGGCTTTTTTCGAGGCCAACAACCAGCTCATCGAGGCCCAGCGCATCAAGCAGCGCACCATGTACGACGTGGAGATGATGCAGGAGCTGGGCTACTGCTCCGGGATCGAGAATTACTCCCGGGTCATCGAGGGCCGCCCGGTGGGCTCTCCCCCCCACACTCTGCTGGATTATTTCCCCAGAGATTTTGTGCTTTTCATTGACGAGTCCCACGTGACCCTGCCTCAGGTGCGGGCCATGTACAACGGCGACCGCGCCCGCAAGACGACCCTGGTGGACTACGGCTTCCGCCTGCCCTGCGCCTTCGACAACCGGCCTCTGAAATTTGAGGAGTTTGAAAAGCGGCTCCATCAAGTGGTCTACGTCTCCGCCACGCCCGGCGAGTACGAACGCTCCCGCTCGGGGCAGATCGTGGAGCAGGTCATCCGGCCCACAGGCCTGCTGGACCCAAGGATCGAGGTGCGCCCGGTGGAGGGGCAGATCGACGACCTGATCGGGGAGATCAACGAGCGCACCCAGCGCGCCGAGCGGGTACTGGTCACCACCCTCACCAAAAAGATGGCGGAGGACCTGACCAATTACCTGAAAAACGCAGGCATCAAGGTCCGCTACATGCACCACGATATCGACACCATCGAGCGCATGGAGATCATCCGCGACCTGCGCCTGGGCACATTTGACGTGCTGGTGGGCATCAACCTGCTGCGGGAGGGACTGGACCTGCCGGAGGTGAGCCTGGTGGCCATTCTGGACGCAGACAAGGAGGGCTTTCTCCGCAGCGAGACCTCCCTCATCCAGACCATCGGCCGCGCGGCCCGAAACGCGGAGGGCATGGTGGTCATGTATGCCGACAAGATCACGCCCTCCATGCGCCGGGCCATCGATGAGACCGAGCGCCGGCGCGCCAAACAGGATGCATTCAACCAGGCCCACGGCATCGTCCCCAAAACCATCATCAAGAGCGTCCGGGACGTGATCGACCTGTCTCAGGGGGAGGATTCCTCCAGGGAGTACGACCCCGACGCGCTTTCGCTCACCAAACCGCAGCGCATGGAGGCCATCGCCAAATTGGAAAAAGAGATGCGGGAAGCCGCCAAGCTGTTGGAATTCGAATATGCCGCCATTCTCCGTGATAAGATCGTCAAGCTCCGGGGCGAGTAAGCTTCCCGCAGCTCTTTGGGGCCCCGCACAGCGGGGCGGCGCCTGCGCCGCACAAGCGTTTTGCCTCAGGCAAACCCTTGGCGCAGGGCCGATTTACTCGGCCCGAGCACGTCAGGTGCATTCGGGGATCCCCGGGCGGCGGACGCCGCGCGGGGCGATGCGGGAAGCCGCCAAACTGTTGGAATTCGAATATGCCGCCATTCTCCGCGATAAGATCGTCAAGCTCCGGGGCGAGTGAGCTTCCATTCAGAAAGAAGAGGGTTCCGCCATGCAATCTGTTATTTTAGGTAAAACCGGACTGAACGTCTCCCGGCTCTCCTTTGGGGGCATCCCCATCCAGCGCGCCGACGCGGCCAACACCCGCGCGGTGGTGGATCAACTGGAACAACACGGCGTCAACTTTCTCGACACCGCACGGGGCTATACCGTCTCGGAGGACTACCTGGGCGCGGCGCTGGAGGGCCGCCGGGATCATTTCATCCTGGCCACCAAAAGCATGTCCCGGGACTACGCCGGCATGCAGAAGGACATCGACGCCAGCCTTGCAGACCTGCGTACCGGCCATATCGAGCTCTACCAGCTCCACAACCTGTCGGAGCGCGACTTTGACCGGGCATTCGGCCCCGAGGGGGCGTACCGCGCCCTGGCGGAAGCCAAGGCCGCCGGCAAGATCGGGCATATCGGCGTGACCACCCACAGCGCAGACGCCCTGCGCCGCCTGGTGGAGGAATACGGCGACCGTCTTGAAACGGTCATGTTTCCCTATAATATCGTGGAGACCCAGGGGCACGACGTGCTCGCCCAGGCCCAAAAACGGGGGATCGGCACCATCGCCATGAAGCCCTTGGCAGGGGGCAATCTGGAGGACGCCGCCCTGGCCCTTCGCTTCATCGCCGCCGCCGGGGTATGCGACGTGATCCTGGCGGGGATGGGCGCGCCGGAGGAAGTGGCCCGGAACGCCGCCGTAGACCTCTCCGCCCCCTTTACCGCGGCGGAGCAGGCGCAGGCCGAGGCCATCCGCAAGACCCTGGGCTCCACCTTCTGCCGCCGGTGCGGCTACTGCGCGCCCTGTCCCAACGGCATCGATATCCCCACCAATTTCCTGCTGGCCAACTACCTGCGCCGGTACGGACTGGCGGACTGGGCCCGGGAGCGCTATCAGGCCCTGCGCTACCACGCGGGCTCCTGCGTCCAGTGCGGCGCCTGCGAGCGCCGCTGCCCCTACGGTCTGCCCATCCGGGACATGCTGGGCGGGGTGGCCAAGGATTTTGGTTACTGAGCGGTTGGCCGGCCCTGCGCCCGTCCTGGAGCAGCTGGGCATACTGTTGGCGATCTGGGGCCCCTTCCTGACCGGCCTGCTGTCTTTTGCCCTGCTCTGCGTGGCCGCCCGGCCCCGGCCGCCCCGGCGGCTGCGGGTCCTTGCCGGCCTGCTTGGGGCCGGCATCCTGCTTTGGGCCCTGTGGTACTATCTGTTTTAATCCCGCTTCGAAATCCGGCCCGCCGGGGCCGACTGTCGTCACAAAGGAGAACCCAACGATTATGCTCGACCACATTTACGTCAAAGGCGCACGGGAAAACAATCTGAAAAACATCGACGTGGAGATTCCGCGGGACAAGCTGGTGGTGCTCACCGGCGTATCCGGAAGCGGCAAGTCCTCCCTGGCCTTTGAGACCATTTATGCCGAGGGCCAGCGCCGGTACGTGGAGTCCCTCAGCTCCTACGCCCGCATGTTCCTGGGTCAGATGGAGAAGCCCGACGTGGACTATATCGACGGCCTGTCCCCCGCCATTTCCATCGACCAGAAGACCACCTCCAAAAACCCCCGCTCCACCGTGGGTACCGTCACCGAGATCTACGACTATCTGCGCCTTCTGTGGGCCCGGGTAGGCACGCCCCACTGCCCCAAGTGCGGCAAGGAGATTCAGCAGCAGACCATCGACCAGATCATCGACCAGGTGATGGCCCTGCCTGAAGCCACCCGGGTACAGGTGCTCGCCCCCGTGGTGCGCGCCCGGAAGGGGGAACACCAGAAGCTCTTTGAGGACGCCCGCAAGTCCGGCTATGTCCGGGTACGGGTGGACGCTTCCCTGTATGACCTGAGCGAGGAGATCAAGCTGGACAAGAACAGGAAGCACAACATCGAAGTGGTCGTGGACCGGCTGGTCATCCGGCAGGACATCGCCCGCCGCCTGACCGACAGTGTGGAGACCGCCTCCGCCCTGGCGGGCGGCCTGGTCATCCTCAACATCGTGAACGAGGACCGTGATATCCTGTTTTCCCAAAATTATGCCTGTGAGGACTGCGGCATCTCCATTGAGGAACTCACGCCCCGCATGTTTTCCTTCAACAATCCCTACGGCGCCTGCCCCACCTGCACCGGACTGGGCGCACAGCTGAAGGTGGACCCGGACCTCATCCTCCCCAACAAAAAGCTCTCCATCCTGGAGGGGGCCATCACCGCCTCCGGCTGGAACAACATCAAGGGCGATTCCATCTCCCGCATGTACTTTGACGCCCTGGCCAAAAAGTACGGCTTCAAGCTCAGCACGCCGGTGGAAGAGCTGCCCGCGGAGATCCTGGATCGGATCCTCTACGGCACCCAGGGGGAAAAACTCAAGCTGACCTACGAGCGCGGCAACGGGCAGGGGACCCTGTACCAGGCGTTCGAAGGCGTGGTGAACAATCTGGAGCGCCGCTACCGGGAAACCCAGAGCGACGGTATGCGCCGGGAGCTGGAGGAGTGCATGAGCCAGCGTCCCTGCCCCGACTGCGGCGGAAAACGGCTGAAGAAAGAGGCTCTTGCGGTCACCGTGGGCGGCATCAGCATCCATGATTTCTGTCAGAAACCGGTCACGGAGGCCCTGGACTTCGTAGAACATCTGGAGCTCTCCGCCCAGAAAATGCTCATCGCGGAACGTATCCTGAAGGAGATCAAGTCCCGCCTGGGCTTTCTGCGGTCGGTGGGCCTGCAGTACCTCACCCTGAGCCGGGCGGCGGCCACCCTCTCCGGCGGCGAAAGCCAGCGCATCCGTCTGGCCACCCAGATCGGTTCCTCCCTGATGGGCGTGCTCTATATTCTGGACGAGCCCTCCATCGGCCTGCACCAGCGGGACAACGACATGCTGCTGGACACCATGAAGCACCTGCGGGATCTGGGCAACACCCTGCTGGTGGTGGAACACGACGAGGACACGATGCGCGCGGCCGACTATATCGTGGATATCGGCCCCGGCGCGGGCGTCCATGGCGGCGAGGTGGTGGCCTGCGGCACCGCCGAGGAGATCATGAACGCCCCCGGCTCCCTCACCGGCGACTACCTGTCCGGCCGGAAGAAGATCCCCGTTCCCGCCCAGCGGCGGAGCGGCAGCGGCAGGTCTCTGATCATCCGGGGCGCGGCGGAAAATAATCTGAACCAGGTGGACGTGTCCATCCCCCTGGGCACCTTCACCTGTGTCACCGGCGTATCCGGCTCGGGCAAATCCAGCCTGGTCAACGAGATCCTCTATAAAAAGCTGGCCTGCGACCTGAACCACGCCAAATGCCGGGCGGGGAAGCACGAGCGCATCGAGGGCGAGGAATTCCTGGATAAGATCATCGCCATCGATCAATCCCCCATTGGCCGCACGCCCCGCTCCAACCCGGCCACCTATACGGGACTGTTCAACGATATCCGGGATCTGTTCGCCTCCACTCCCGACGCCAAGAGCCGGGGCTACGGCCCGGGGCGCTTCTCCTTCAACGTGCGGGGCGGGCGGTGCGAGGCCTGCCAGGGCGACGGGCTGCTGAAGATCGAGATGCACTTTCTGCCCGATATCTATGTGCCCTGCGAGGTGTGCAAGGGCAAGCGGTACAACCGGGAGACTCTGGAGGTCCGCTACAAGGGCAAAAACATCTATGAAGTGCTGGACATGACGGTGGAGGAGGCTCTCCCCTTCTTTGAGCACCTGCCCAAACTGTACAACAAACTTCAGACACTGTATGAGGTAGGGCTCTCCTACGTAAAGCTGGGCCAGCCCTCCACCACCCTTTCCGGCGGCGAGGCCCAGCGGGTCAAGCTGGCCACGGAGCTCTCCAAGCGCTCCACCGGCTCCACCATCTACGTGCTGGACGAGCCCACCACCGGCCTGCACACCGCCGACGTCCACAAGCTGATTGAGGTGCTGCAAAAGCTGGTGGACGCAGGCAACACCGTAGTCGTCATCGAGCACAACCTGGATGTCATCAAAACCGCCGATCACATCATCGACCTGGGTCCCGAGGGCGGCGACGGCGGCGGAAGCATTGTGGTAACGGGAACTCCAGAGGAGGTGGCGCAATGCGCCGCCTCCTATACGGGGCAGTATCTCAAACGGATGCTGTGAACCCTACGCGCTGCAACATACAGAAAACGGGCGGCCTGCGGCCGCCCGTTTTTTCCATCTGTCAAACAGTCCCCCTGCGCTCCGATTGTCCTGCGTTCCCGTTGCGGAGGACGGCCGCCCGCAACAGCCCTCTGCCGCTCCTTATTGAGCGTCCAGAGGCAGCGGGCGGGGCGGCCGGGGACCCAGTTCCGTCCGGCAGGTCTCGGCGAGGCCTTCCAGCGCCTCGTCCTGCCGCTCCAGCTCCGCCGAGAGGCCGTCCAGCATACCGCGTACCTGCTCCAGTTCCCCGCCCGCATGGGACAGGGTGGCGTCCATGCTGGTCCGCAGGCGGTCGTACTCGTTCTGGACCCGGCCCAGCCAGTGCTCCACCTGCTCCCGCATCTTTTTGACCCGCTCGGCCGCCTCAGCCTCCACCTGTTCGGCCCGGCAGTGGGCCTCCAGCTCCATACCGGCGGTGCGGTCCTTCACGCTCTCATAGGCTGCGGCGGCGGGCTCCGCCTTGGCAAGCCGCGCCTGGGCGTCGGCCAGGCCGCGCTCGGCCGCTTCGGCCCGTGCGCGGGTCTGCTCCAGCTCGGCACGCAGTGCTTCGGCCTGCTCCTGCGCCTGTTTCTGCTGGGCGGACAACGCCTCCCCCTCGGCGGCAAGGCACTCGACCCGGTCCTTGGCGGCGGCCAGTTCCTCCTCCAGCTCCGCCCGGGCTTTGGCGCCCTCCTCAAGTTCCCGCTTGAGGGCCTCCAGCTTTTCCTGCTGCTCCCGGCTGCGGCTATCGATAAAGTCCAACACGTCCTGCTTCTGGAAGCCTCCAAAGGCGGCGGTGCGGAACTGCAACTCTCCGGCGCTCATGGCGAACACCCTTTCTCTACAAAAATCGTGTCTATTTTATCACAATTTCCCGGACAGTACAATCATTTCTTCCAATTGACTGGTTCGGAACACAATGATATAATAGGATGATTATGACAACATTAAGGCGAGGGGCGCGTATGTGGCGATCAGATCACTGGAACGAGTATGAACTGCTGGACTGCGGCGCAGGCGAGCGGCTGGAGCGCTGGGGCAAATACCTGCTGGTGCGGCCTGATCCCCAGGCCATCTGGCAGCGGGAGGGCAGCCATCCCGGCTGGAAGCGGCACGACGGACGCTATCAGCGCTCCAGCACCGGCGGGGGCGCATGGGTCAAGAAGGACCTACCGGAGCGGTGGACGCTGGATTATGGCGCGCTGACCTTCAACATAAAGCCCATGAATTTCAAGCATACCGGTCTGTTCCCCGAACAGGCCGCCAACTGGGACTTCGCCATGCAGGCCATCCGCGCCGCCGGCCGGCCGGTGAGCGTGCTCAACCTGTTCGCCTACACCGGCGCGGCCACCATCGCCTGCGCGGCGGCGGGGGCCAGCGTGTGCCATGTGGACGCGGCGAAGGGCATGGTCTCCTGGGCGCGGGAAAACGCCAAAAGTTCCGGCCTGGAGCAGGCGCCGATCCGCTGGATCGTCGACGACTGCGGCAAATTCGTGGAGCGTGAGATCCGGCGGGGACGCCGGTATGACGCGGTCATCATGGACCCGCCCTCTTATGGCCGCGGCCCATCCGGGGAGATCTGGAAGCTGGAGGAAAACCTGCCCCTTTTTCTGGAGCTGGCGGCCCAGGTGCTCTCCGACGCGCCCATCTTCTTTCTCATCAACTCCTATACCACCGGCCTCTCCCCCTCGGTGCTCACCTATCTGCTGGAGACCATCGTGTCCCGCAGGTACGGCGGCCACACCGAGAGCCAGGAGCTTGGCCTGCCCGTTACCGCCACTGGCCTTTCCCTGCCCTGCGGCGCCACGGGGCGGTGGGTATGCGGCTGAATCGGAGGGAATGCATATGAGTCAGTCCATTATCAAAACGCAGCAGCTCCGCTTTTCCTACGCCGCCGACGAGGGGTCCGTCCCTCCGGTGGTGCTGGACGGGGTAGATCTGGAAATCGCGGAGGGGTCCTTCGTGGCCGTGCTGGGGCATAACGGCTCCGGCAAATCCACCCTGGCCAAGCATATGAACGCCATCCTGCTCCCTACCGGGGGCAAGGTATACGTCAGCGGCATCGATACCGCCGACGAGGACGCTCTGCTGGACATCCGCCGCACCGTGGGCATGGTGTTCCAGAACCCGGACAACCAGATCGTAGCCAACGTGGTGGAGGAGGACGTGGCCTTTGCCCCGGAGAATCTGGGCGTGCCCTCCGAGGAGATCCGCCGCCGGGTGGACGAGGCCCTGCGGCAGGTCGGCATGTACGAATATCGGGAGCATGCCCCTCATCTGCTCTCCGGCGGTCAGAAGCAGCGGGTGGCCATCGCGGGCGTCATCGCCATGCGCCCCCGGTGTATCGTGCTGGACGAGCCCACCGCCATGCTGGACCCCATCGGCCGCAGCGAGGTCATGAAGACCATCCGCGCACTTAACCGCACCAGCGGCGTCACCGTGGTGCTGATTACCCACCACATGGACGAGGCCGCCATGGCCGACCGGCTGGTGGTCATGGCCAAGGGCAAGATCGTCTCCGACGGCCCGCCCCGTCAGGTCTTCCGGCAGGTGGAGGCCCTCAAGTCCGTTGGTCTGACGGTGCCGGAGACCACCGAGCTTTTATGGCAGCTGCGCCAGGCGGGCGTGGACGTTCCCCTGGACGCGCTTTCCGACGAGGAGTGCGCCCAGGCGCTGTACCGGCTGCTGCAATAAGGACCGGGCCGCCCGGCCGGACGGCCCGCGCGGGCGTTACCCTGCGGGGGATGCACCAATTGATAAAGGAATGAAGCCATTTGGAACCGATCATTCAGACGGAAAAGCTCTGTCATATCTACTCGGCCGGTACCCCGTTCGAACGGGGCGCCCTGGTGGACGTGGACTTCACCGCCTACCGCGGAGAGTACCTGGGCATCATCGGCCACACCGGCTCGGGCAAATCCACCCTCATCCAGCACCTCAACGGCCTGCTGAAGCCCACCTCCGGCCGGGTCCTGTTTGAAGGGCGCGACATCTGGGAAACCAAGGAGCGCACCCGGCAGACCCGCTTCCAGGTGGGGCTGGTCTTCCAGTACCCGGAGTACCAGCTGTTTGAGGAGACGGTATACAAGGACATCTCCTTCGGCCCCCGGAATATGGGGCTGGACGCGGGGGAGATCGATCGCCGGGTACGGCAGGCCGCCCAGTTTGTGGGCCTGAAGGACGAGGTGCTGGAGAAGTCCCCCTTCGAGCTCTCCGGCGGCCAGAAGCGCCGGGTGGCCATCGCGGGCGTCATCGCCATGGAGCCCTCCGTGCTCATTCTGGACGAACCCACCGCCGGGCTGGACCCGGTGGGTGTGGAGAACATCCTGCAGAACATCCACGACTACCATACCGCCAAAAACGCCACCATCCTCATCGTCTCCCACTCCATGGAGGAAGTGGCCCGGACGGTGGACCGTCTGGTGGTGGTGGACGACGCGCGCATCCCCTTCTCCGGCTCCCCCCGGGAAGTGTTTGCCCACGGGGACGAGCTGGAGCGCATGGGGCTTGGCGTGCCCGCCATGACCCGGGTGTTCCACCGGCTGAAGGCCCTCGGCGTGGACATCGACCCTTCGGTCTACACCATCGAGCAGGCCAAGTGCGCGGTGCTGGCCGCGCTCAGGCGGAAGGGGGCGGTGTAAATGGCGCTCAAGGATATCACGCTGGGCCAGTATTTCCCCGGAAACACCCTGCTGCACCGGCTGGACCCCCGTACCAAGCTGCTGGGCACCGTGGCCTATATCGTGGCGCTGTTCCTGGCCAAGGGCATCGTGGGCTACGCCGTCCTGCTGGCCGTTCTGGCCGCGCTCATCGCCGTATCCAGGGTGGGGCTGAAGACCATCCTGCGCGGGATGAAGCCCATCCTGGTCATCATCATCATCACCGCCGTGCTCAACCTGTTCTACACCCCCGGAGCGGGGGAGCCCCTGGCCGCCTTCTGGATCTTCAAGATCTATCCGGAGGGCATCTGGGCGGCCGTTTATATGATCCTGCGCATCGCCATGCTCATCGCCTGTACCTTCCTGCTGACCTATACCACTTCCCCCATCCTGCTCACCGACGGGCTGGAAAAGCTGCTGGGACCCCTGAAGGCCATCCGAGTCCCCGTCCATGAGCTGGCCATGATGATGTCCATCGCCCTGCGCTTTATCCCCACGCTGATCGAAGAGACCGACAAGATCATGTCCGCCCAGAAGGCCCGGGGGGCCGATTTCGACACGGGCAGCCTGATGCAGAAAGCCCGGGCCCTGGTGCCTTTGCTGGTGCCTCTGTTCATCTCCGCGTTCCGCCGGGCCGACGAGCTGGCGGTGGCCATGGAGTGCCGCTGCTATCACGGCGGCGAGGGACGCACCCGCCTGCGGGTGCTCCGCTTCCGGGGCGCCGACGTGGCCGTACTGGCCGGCAGCGCGGCTCTGTGCGTGCTGGTAGGCGTGCTGCGGCAGTTCGGGCTTTAGATCCTTGTTTGGGAGCTTGTGCAAACGCCAACCGGCGAGTCCTTGCTCCTCGGTGCGGCCACCCCCGCGCCGCCGCGCCGGGCGCCTGTTTGAATGCCCGCGGAAGGACGAATGGGCGTCGGTCTTGGAACCGGTTCCGGTTCCAAGCCTCGAACGATCCCCAGACCTCTAATTTTAGAAAAAATTAATGTGAGCTTAAACCGCTATGAGGAATATTGCGTTACGATTGATGTATGTAGGCACCGCCTACCACGGCTGGCAGGTCCAGAAAAACGCCGTCTCTGTGGAGGAGACGCTGGAAAAAGCTCTGGCACAGGTGGTGGGCCATCCGGTCAAATGCACCGGGGCAGGCCGCACCGACGCCGGCGTCCATGCCGAAACCTATATCGCCAACTTCCATACCAGCTCCCGCATCCCCTGCGACCGGCTGCCCCTGGCGGTGAATACCCGCCTGCCCGAGGATATCGTGGTGGTCCGGGCCGGCGAGGTAAGCAGCGCGTTCAACGCCATCGGCTCCTGCCTGAAAAAGGAGTACACTTACCGCATCTACAACTCCCGTATCCGCAACGCCTTTCTGGTGGACCGGGTATGGTTCTATCCCAAGCATCTGGACGAGTCCGTCATGGCCCGGGCAGCCGCCCACTTCGTGGGTACCCATGATTTCAAGGCCGTCCAGTCGGTGGGCACCGAGGTGCGCTCCACCGTGCGCACGGTACATTACTTTACCGTTGCGCGCAGGGGCGATCAGATCGACTGCCGGGTCTGTGCCGACGGCTTTCTCTATAACATGGTGCGGGCCATGGTGGGCACCTGCGTCTACGCCGCCGAGGGCAAATTCTCCCCCGATGACGTACCGGCCATCCTGTCCGGCCGCAACCGCACCGCCGCCGGACCCACAGTCCCTCCCGGCGGGTTATATATGACCCAATTGTGGTATGGCGAGGATGTGCCCTAACGGTTCGGCTGCGCCCCCCGCGCCAACCGGCGGATAATATGGGGCGAAATTGCGGCGCCGGCAGGACGCAGGGTGGCTCGGCCACATATTCCCCGATCAGGAGCATAAAATGGAAGAAATCAACGGGGGCCGTCCGGCCCCCAAACTGCAAAAACCAAATCTGCTGCGGCGGCTGCTGGCCTTTCTGCTGACGGCCGCTCTGGTCGTGGGCGCCGTGGCCCTGGTGGCCTGGCGCGACAGGATCAACCTGGATTCCATCCGGCGCTGGTTCTCTTACCGCAATCTGGAGCGCAGCGACAGCGGACAGGCGGAGACCTTTTCCTACGGCGGCAGCGCGTCCGACACCTTCGCCAACCTGGACGGAGACCTGCTGGTCTGCTCCCCTACTGGCTTTCAGCTCTATTCGGGCAGCGGCACCCTGTATGTGGACGAGACCGTACTGCTGGAACACCCGGTGGTAAGCGCCTGCGGCAAACGGGGCCTGGTCTACGACGCCGGGGGACAGGAGCTGTTCGTGCTCTCCGGCCGGGAGGTGGCCTTTACCCTCTCCCAGGAGACCGAGCGCTCCCTGATCTCCGCCTCGCTCAATCCGAACGGGTGGCTGGTCCTGGTCAGTCAGGAGCACGGGTATAAGGGCAGCGTTACGGTCTACGACGGAAGCTATGCCCCCGTCATGCGGCTTGACCTGTCCAGCCGCTTCGTCATGGACGCGGCCCTTTCCCCCGACAACAAGACCGTCGCCGTCCTGACCGTAGGTCTGGAGGAGGGCAGCTTTGACTGCCGGGTGGACCTGTACCGGCTGGACCATGACGCCGGCAGCGCCGCGCCCGACGCGTCCTGCTCCGTGGGCAACAACGCGCCCCTGGCCCTGCGCTGGACGGATGACGGCATCTGGCTGTTGGGCGAGAACGGCGTGTACCGGGTGGACGGCTCCGGCGCTTTGGGCGGCGGCTATACCTACAGCGGACGCTATCTGAAGGGCTTTTCGCTGGAGGGCGACGGCTTTGCCGCGCTTCTGCTGGGCAAGTACCGTGCGGGCAGCAATGCCGTGCTGACCATCGTGGACGGCGCGGGCGCGGTACAGGCCTCCTTGTCCATTGACGAGCAGGTGCTCTCTCTTTCCGCCGCCGGGCGGTATGTGGCGGTGCTCACGGCCGACCGGCTGGACCTGTATGACCAGCAGCTCGGCCTCTACGCCACGCTGGACGGCACCCAGGGGGCCCGCCGCGTGCTGATGCGCAGCGACGGTACCGCCATGCTCATCGGCAGCGGCGAAGCCCGGCTCTATGTTCCCTGATCCTACCACGCAGGAGGCATCTCATGGCAGCTTTTCTCCTTTTTGACCTGATCGTACTGGCCGTGCTGGTGATCTTCACCCTGCGGGGCGCCTGGCGCGGGCTGGTGCTCTCCCTGTGCTCTCTGCTGGCGGTGGTGGTGGCGTTCGCCGGGGCCAGCTTTCTGGCCCGCACCGTCTCTCCCATGGTGGCCCAGGCTCTGGAGCCGCGCTTCGCCGCCGCTATCGAGACCCGTCTGGAGGACGCGCTGGAACAGCGTGTGGCAGAGGGGGAGCAGGCCGTGCTCACCACCGAAGACGTCCCCCTGGAGGGTGTGCTGGACATCCTGCGCGATATGGGGCTCTACCAAAATCTGATCGGCGCGGTGGACCGTGCCGTGGAACAGGGCGTGGCGGAGATCGCCGCCAGCGCCGCGGCGGCGGTGGCCGCCGCCGTGGCCCAATCGGTCGCCTACCTGGTGCTCTTCCTGGCGGGATTTCTCCTCCTGCTGGCGGCATGGACTTTGGTGAGCCGCGCTCTGGATCTGGTCGCCCGGCTGCCGGGGCTGCATTTTCTCAACAAAACGCTGGGCGGCCTTTTCGGGCTGATCCAGGGGTGTATTCTTCTGTTCGTCGCGGCCTGGCTGATCCAGTTTTCCGGCCATCTGATCCCGGAAGAGACGGTGGAACAGACCCGCCTGCTTCGCTTTTTTATGGACACCAACCCCTTCGCTCTCTTGAGCGGACTGTAACGCCGCACCGGCGTGCAAAGGAAATTCAGGTGACTTATGACGATTCCAAACTTGCTCTCCCTGCTTCGCCTGGCCTTGGTGCCGGTATTTGCCCTGGTCTACTTCTCCTGCGCTCCCAACGCCCATCTCTGGTCCGCCGTTCTCTATCTGGCCGCGTTTGTCACGGATGTGGCCGACGGCTGGATCGCCCGGCGCTTCAGCCAGATCACCCGTCTGGGCCGCATTCTGGATCCGATGGCCGACAAGCTGATGACCTTCATCGTGATCCTCTGCCTTACTGCGGACGGAGTGATCCCTGTATGGGCGGTCGTGATCTTCTTCTGCAAGGAACTGGCCATGGCCATCGGCGGCTATCTCATGTATCGGGCGCGGGGGGACGTGATCTCCTCCAACTGGCTGGGCAAGAGCGCCACCGGCGTGTTCTTCGTGGTGTGCGCCGCTCTGGTCCTTTTCCCCGCTATTCCAAGGCCCTGGGCCGTGCGGATGATCTCCGCGGCCCTCGTCCTGACGGTAGCCGCCTTTTTCAGCTATCTGTACCAATTTGTCAAGGGATTGGAAAAAAGAAAATCCCACTGATTCATACGCAGTTCATAATTTCGGATTAGAATCATTTCTCAAAAGGAATGTTATCTCAGGAGCGTTCCGCTGCGATTCGGAAGCGCTCCGGAAGGAGTTGAAATAGATGCAACCCACACTTTGCTCCAGATGTCACAAAAACGTCGCCGTCATCTTCATTCAGAAGATGGAGGGCGGCACCACGAAGAGTGAAGGCCTCTGCCTGAAATGCGCCAAAGAAATGGGCATCAAGCCCGTGGAAGATATGATCCAGAAAATGGGTATCACCGACGAGGACCTGGAGGGCCTGACCAACGAGATGATGTCGGCCTTCGGCGGCGCCGAGGGCATGGAGGGCCTGATGGCCCAGGATGAGGACGGCGACGAGGACGACGAGGACGGCAAGACCGCTACCTTTCCCTTCCTGAATAAGCTGTTCGGCTCCGCCCAGAACCCCGGCCAGCCCCCTGAGCGTGAGGCTTCCCGCCCCGCCCGGGAGGAAAAGGAAAAGAACGGCAAGGGCGAAAAGCAGCCCAAACGCAAATTTTTGGAAAATTACTGCATCTCCCTGACGCAAAAGGCCGCCGACGGCAAGCTGGACCGCATCGTGGGCCGGGATGAGGAGATCCAGCGCACCATTCAGATCCTGAACCGCCGCCAGAAGAACAATCCCTGCCTCATCGGCGAGCCCGGCGTGGGCAAGACCGCCATTGCGGAAGGTCTGGCGCAGAAGATTTATGAGCGGGACGTACCCTACAAGCTGCTGGATAAGGAGGTCTACCTGCTGGATCTGACCGCCCTGGTGGCGGGCACCCAGTTCCGGGGCCAGTTTGAAAGCCGCATGAAGGGGCTCATCGAGGAGATCCGCAAGCTGGGCAATATCATTCTGGTCATCGACGAGGTCCACAACATCGTGGGCGCCGGAGATGCCGAGGGAAGCATGAACGCGGCCAATATCCTCAAGCCCGCTCTGAGCCGCGGAGAGATCCAGGTCATCGGCGCCACCACCCTTACGGAGTACCGCAAGTACATCGAAAAGGACTCCGCCCTGGAGCGGCGCTTCCAGCCCGTCATCGTGGAGGAGCCCTCCATTGAGGATTCCGTCAAGATCATCCAGGGCATCGCCCCCTACTATGAGCACTATCATTTCGTGTACATCTCCCCGGAGATGTGCCGCCTGGCCGTGACCATGAGCGAGCGGTATATCACCGACCGCTTCCTGCCCGACAAGGCCATCGACCTGATCGACGAGGCCTGCTCCGACGTGAACCTGCACAATAAGGGCCTGGCCCGCAGCGTGGAGGTCAAAAAGGAGCTGGAATCCCTCTCCAAAGAGCGCGAAGACCTGATGAGCGAGGCCAACCAGCGGGACTACAAGCGCCAGACCGCCCTGAAGAGCAACGAGCAGCGCCAGGCGGAGATCCGCCGGGAGCTGGCCAAGCTCAACGCCGAGCACGATTCCCTCACGGGAAACCCCGCCACGCAGGAGGCCCTGCGCTCCAACGAGCACCGGCAGGCCAGCTACCAGCGGGAGCTGGCCAACCTGAACCGGGAGCGGGAGACCCTGCTCTCCGATGAGGGGGCCGGCCACGACTACGAGCGCCTGGCCGCCATCAAGAGCCGGGAGATCCAGCTCCAGGAGGAGCTGGGCCGTCTGGACGCCCAGAGCGCGCCTCCCCTGACGGTGGAGCACCTGGCCCGGGTCATCGAGCTGTGGACCAAGATTCCCGCCAGTCAGATCCAGGAGGCGGAGTACGAGCGTCTGGCCCAGCTGGAGGAGCGTCTCAAGGAACACCTGATCGGCCAGGACGACGCCGTCCACGCCGTGGCCAACGCCGTGCGGCGGGGCCGGGTGGGCATCGCCTCCAAACGCAAGCCCGTTTCCTTCATCTTTGTGGGCTCCACCGGCGTGGGCAAGACCGAACTGGTCAAGCGGCTTGCTCAGGATCTGTTCCACTCCCCCGAATCGCTGATCCGGCTGGACATGTCCGAGTTCATGGAGAAGTTCAGCGTCTCCCGCATCATCGGCTCCCCTCCGGGCTACGTAGGCTACGATGAGGCCGGCCAGCTGACCGAGAAGGTGCGGCGCAAGCCCTACTGCGTCATCCTCTTCGACGAGATCGAGAAGGCCCATCCGGATGTGCTGAACATCCTGCTTCAGATCCTGGATGACGGTCACATTACCGACGCCCAGGGCCGCAATGTGAACTTCGAGAACACCGTCATCGTCATGACCTCCAATGCGGGCAGCAGCTCCAATGCCTCCGGCAGCGTGGGCTTCGGCCGCACTGCGGGCGAGCAGGGCCGTGAGCGGGCCATGAAGGCGCTGGAGAGTTTCCTGCGGCCGGAATTCATCAACCGGGTCGATGAGATCGTTTACTTCAACCGTCTCAGCGAGGACAACTTTAAAGCCATCGCTTCCATCATGCTGGACGAGCTGAAAACCACCCTGGCGGAAAAGGGTATTACCTTCACCTGGGACGACGTTCTGCTGGACTACTTGGTCAAAAAGTCCTATTCCCAGACCTACGGCGCCCGTAACCTGCGCCGTCAGATCCAGAAGGACCTGGAGGATGCGATTGCCACCAAGCTGATCGAGAGCTACAAGGCCCCCATCCACAGTCTCCACGCCACCGCCGATGGCGCGCATGCCTTGGTGGAGGCTCAGTAATCAGCTTCAAAATGCGAGGCGCTCCGCCCTGCGGAGCGCCTCGCATCTGCTGTGACCGGGTCAAAAAAGCCGTGCCCCGTGCTGTATGCACGGGGCACGGCTTTTTCAAGCGCTTCAGTCCTCTTCTTCGCCCTTCTTGCGGCCGATCATGATGATCAGGCCAGCGGCGGACAGGGAGGCCGCCAGGGCCAGCAGGCCCAGGGTCGCGGTGGGATCCACCGCGCCGGCAACTGCGCCGGTCTGCGGCAGGTCGCCCAGCGGGGGCTCCTCTTCGGGGATCTCCACCTCTTCCGCAGGAGGCTCAGGCGTGGGCACCGGCTCCACAGGAGCGGGCTCCAGCGGTGTGGGCTCCTCGGGGATATCCGTCTCCACCGGCTCCGGAGTGGGGGTGACGCTGGGCTTCGGAGTGGGCTTCGGGGTGGGCTTCGGAGTCGGATGCACAGGCGGATCGTAGGGGGTAGGCGTCGGAGTGGGCACGACCTTTTCGTCGTGCAGCTCGTAGACCAGCGTGAGCACATAGATGGTGTCCGGCTCTTCCAGCTTTACGCCATCCTGCGGCTGGCTCTTCTGGCTCTGGTACACATAGGTGCTCCGGCCGTCCGTGCTCTTGTAGCTGTTCGGATTCAGGTCGCTCAATTTGATCTCCTGATCCTTGCTGCCCTCGACGGTGTCTCCGGTCACCTTCAGGGTGTCCGCCGTGATCAGGGTTCCGTTCTCATCGTAGTGGTAGTACTCCCGGTCCACGCGGTAGAGATACTGATCACTGGCGCGGTAGGTGTTGGTGATGGTCAGGCCGTCCGCCGCGCTGCCGCCGTAGGTGACCTCGTAGTAGTCGCCGCCGAACTTCACCATGTTCATGGCGATGGAGGAGCCGCCTTCGTTATCGCCGCCCAGGTCGGGGGTCATAATGGACTGCGCGCCCCACTCCTGAACGGTATACCGGATCTCATGGCCGTCGCTGGAGAGCGCATACTTGGGCAGATTCGTCCAGGTATAGCTCCAGGTACCTTCTTCACCGGCCGTGAGCGTGACCGGGTTCGTCACGCCCTCCATTGCCACCCAGTTCTCATCGCCGTACAGATATACGGTGACCGACTCGGGCAGGACGATCCCCTCGGGGGCATTCCAGATCTTGGTGACCGTCAGTTCTGCGATGTACTCCTGTTCGATGGTATTGAGGAAGACGTTTCCGGCCCCCTCCGTCACCGTATACACATGGCCGTTGGAGGCATGGACCTTGCCGTCCGCGCCGACGACCTCTTTCACCACGTAGGTGTACTCGTTGCGGCCGTCATCATACTTGGGCAGCTGAGCGCCGTCGGCGTCGGTGGTAATGGTCTTGGCCCAAGCCGTTCCGTCCTCGTTCCGATCGGCGTCGGTGAGGGTGATCTCCAGGCTGAATCCGTCGTCCTGCGTCGTGCCGACCCAGCGGGTCAGGGTAAACTTGGCCTCGGCTGCGGCGGGGCCCTTCCACATCTTGGTCACCGTGACCTCGACATGATCCTGCTGCAGGGTGTTGGTCACAGAATAGCCATTGATGACCACGTCGTAAGTGCTGCCGCCCCAGGTAACCGTGGTCTTCCCGGTGGCTGCATCCGTCACCGCGCCGCTCTCCTGGATGGTATAGGCAAATTCATGGCCGTCCATCGCAGAGTAGGCGGGAAGGTCCTCATACAGATAGGTAAAGGTGCCGTCGTCGTTCGCCGTCACCGTGGGCGCAGCAGGCGCGTCCACGCCGGTCAGTTCCGTGCCGTCCCGCAGGATGAGGAAGGAAGCGTCCGCACCGGTATGGGCGGCAGCGCCGTCCACCCAGGTCTTGGTGATTCTGATATCCTTGGTACCGGCGTTAAAGGTGTTGACGAAGCGGATGACGCCGTCTTCACCGGTGGTGCTGGCAGGCGTATAACGAGCCGCCAGAGCGGTCTCCTCCATGGTCTCCACGATGGTATAGATGTTCTTCGTGCAGGTGTTGCCGTTGAAGGTGTACTGGTCCAGATCCTCAAAGGTCAGGCTGCCGATGCCCGTAGTCTCATCATACACCATGGCCTTGGTCTGGTTTGTGGCCACACCGTCCTTCCAGAGGGTGAAGGTCAGCGCGGGCCGGTAAGCGGGATCCCCGCCGCTCCATTCCTTGGTGGCGGAAACGCTCACCTTGCTCTGCCCCACCGTGTTGACCACGTTCCAGACATAACCGCTCTGCACATTGCCGGAGGAGCTGTAGGTAACCGTATAGGTCTCGCCATCGGCGCCGTAGGGCTTAAATTCGGCCCCGTTCTCCAGCGCCTCGCCGCCCAGCAGCTCCCGGACGGTATACTGGATGCGCTTGCCGCCGTCATAAGCAGGCACCGAGATCGTAGTGGTCCAAACCGGCTCCCCTGCGCCGGCCAAAACCGGGAGATACACGGTCTGCGGCGCTACGTTGTCGCTGTTGGCAGCGCTGACCGTAAAGGCAACGGTACCATGGCTGCTGCGGGCGTCCACCCAGGTCTTGGAGATGGTCAGGCTGGCGGTATCGCCTTCCAGAATATTGGTGATATCGTAATCACCCACGTTCTTGGCCTCACCCTTCCCGTAGTTGGCGGTATAATTGGAAACCGGATCTTCGCGCACGGTATAGGTGATCTTCGCGCCGGTTTCATCGTACTTGGGCAGATCCTCCCACTTGTAGTGGGTCTCCTCGTCCCAGGCCCAGGTGCCCGCGGTGGCGACGATGCCGCCGGCCGGTCCCCCCTCGCCCTCGGGTGCGCCGTCCAGCAGTTCCAGGCCGTCCAGGCCTGCGACGCCGATGAAGCGGGCCGCCGCCAGCGCGCCGGACAGGACAGCATCGCCGCCGTCGGCTTCAGGCGTGGCGCTGGGGTCTGCGCTGGACGTGGCGCTGGGATCCGCGCTGGACGTGGCGCTGGGGTCTGCGCTGGGCGTGGCGCTGGGATCCGCGCTGGGCGTGGCGCTGGGGTCTGCGCTGGGCGTGGCGCTGGGAACCGCGCTGGGCGTGGCGCTGGGATCCGCGCTGGGCGTGGCGCTGGGATCCGCGCTGGGCGTGGCGCTGGGGTCTGCGCTGGGCGTGGCGCTGGGATCCGCGCTGGGCGTGGCGCTGGGGTCTGCGCTGGGCGTGGCGCTGGGAACCGCGCTGGGCGTGGCGCTGGGATCCGCGCTGGGCGTGGCGCTGGGATCCGCGCTGGGCGTGGCGCTGGGGTCTGCGCTGGGCGTGGCGCTGGGATCTGCGCTGGGCGTGGCGCTGGGATCCGCCGGAGTCTGATTTGGGGTGGCGGACAACGTCTGCTCCGCGGTTTCCACTCCGTTTGCATAGAGCCGGACGGTAATGGACTCGGGCCGGGTGTCGTTGGTGTTGCCCTCGTCGTCCCAGCGCTTGTCACCCTCGATGGTCAAACTGCCCTTGAGGGTGTTGGTGATGGTCACGCTGCCATCCTGGTTGTTTTTATAGCCGACCTCGAACCAGTCGCCGTCATCCAGGGCGATCTTGCCGTTGCTCTCGCCCCGCTCCTTGACGGTGTATTCAATGGCCTCGCCGTTGGCGTCGGCAGTCGGAATCGCGTAGGTCTGCGCGTCTTCGCCCGTTCCGACCGTAATCTCGGTACCCTTCAGGGCATACACGGGCAGGCCGGTGAAGGAGAACGCCGGGCTGCTCTCCGTGACCGCAGCGGTGATGCCGGTGGCCTTACCGTTGGCATACAGCTCGATCGTGGCGGTCTTGTCCGCGCTGTCCAGCGCCGCGGCCACCCAGACCTTGGTACCGGCGATCGAGGCATTCTTGGGGTCGGTGATGGTATTGGTCAGCTTCCCGGCCGTCTGGTCATAATGGATCGTATAGGTATGACCGTTGAATGTCACGTCGCCGTTGACAGGCTGCCCATCTTTGTCCAGCTCCGCCACGGTATAGGTGACCGCATTGCCGGAATTGTCATACGTGGGAACGCGGAAGGTGTGGGACCAGCCGGGAGCGCTCAGCACAGCAGAATCCACGATGGTGCTGCCGTGCATCACCGCGACGGTAACGCTGCTCTGGTCGGCGGCGGGACCTTCCCATTCCTTCGTGACGGTGATGTCCGTCTTTGCGTCTCTGACATTGGTGATGGTATTGCCCGCTGTGGAGACCAGCGGGACGGCCGGTGTGACGGTACGGTAGCCGGTCACCTCCCGCTCCACGGCCACATAAGCGATATCCTTGCCATCCTCGTCCTTGGTAGGCAGTTGTATGGTGGTATCGCTCCAGCCGTTCCCTTGGGTCAGCTCCAGCGTATCCACAGGCGCTTTCACCGCGTCGTAGATCGGCGTTCCGTCCTGGGTGGCGCCGGTCATCACATAAATGTCGACGGAAACCGTCGTGCCGTCCGTGGGCGCGCTGCCGGCGGGCAGCCAGCTCTTGGTGACGGTGAAGCTCTTCTTCTGCGGATCGCGGGTGTTCCGAACGATATGGGGGGCATTCGCGGTGATCTCCGTGCTGCCCACATAGACCTTGCCCCACTTCACCGTGATCGCCGTCTGAGCGTCGCTGAGGGCAGGGGTAATGAAGCCGGAAGGGGCCTGGGTCTCAGTCAGGGTATAGCTGTGCTCCTCACCGGAGGGGATCCCCGCAAACAGGTGGTTCCCATTGCCGGCGCCGGTGTCCGCGATGGTCTTCGCGCCGGTCAGCGTAAAGGTCGCGCCGGGCAGAAGATTGCCCTTGCTGTCCTGCTTCTGGAGGTACAGATCTGCATACAGGCCCTTGACCTTGGGGACCTTGAAGTACAGAACCGGCAGATCCTCCGAATCTGCAATCAGATTCCCCTGCTCGTCGACAGGGTTGCCCTCACGGTCCGTGAGATAATACGTCAGGTAAGTCGCACCATTGGTCAGGCCATACTGATCTGCGCCTGCCCCGGTGTTATCCAGCTGCACACGATAGGTCAGGGAATAGACAAAGTCATATTCCTCACTATCCTTGATCTTGTCATAGTCGACCCTTGTGCTTGTTCCATGCTTATAGACCGTCGGGATATCATTGCGGAGCGTCCAAATCAGGGTCTCGCTGTTCGTACCCTGGCCGGTCACCCGGTAATTTGCCTCTCCGGCCTGCTTGCTGACAAAGCTGATGTTTGCCCCCATGGGATCCGTTACTTCCCATGCTTCGGCGGAAATTTTGATGAGCGTCAGGTAGATATCAAAGCTCTCAACCAGCTCATCGGCATTGGCGGCCAGCTGGCACTGATTGGACATCGCATTGAACCACAGATAACCATCCGCGGTCCGGTCGACGCCCACATAGGCGGAGAGGAGCTTCGTCCCCGTCTGGCGGATATTGTACACCCATTTTTCCGCATTGGAATAGGGCTGGCCCTGGTAAGTCGAATAGCGTGTGAAGCCGGCATCGACCTGGGGCGCGGTACCGTTCTTATTGGGCTCACCGTCGCCCAGCAAAAGCACGAAAGACATCGCCCGGCTCAGCTTATCGTTGTTCGCCTGTTCCCGGAACAGGCTGTCCAGCGCGCCGTCCGCAAGTCCCAGCGGGTCCGCCACATTGGTCCCGTCGCCCTGCGAGGGCGGGTTGACGCCATTGATGGCGTCCACCACGCTGTTGTGATACTGGCCATCCGCCCCCAGCGTCCAGTCCAAAGCCGCCACGTCGATCCAGACCGAAGCAGAAGCGGCGTTCAGGTCGATCAATTCCGCCGTTCCGCTGAACTTGGTCAGCGACATATACCGATGGGCGATCACGTTCCCATTTTCATCTTTGGCAGACGCGGCGTACTCGGCTGCAAAGGCAATGGCCGCCTCCTTCGCGGCATCCATGCGGGACTGGTACTCGCAGGTGGCTGCTGACGCATCATGATGGTACCCTTTCCAATGTCCGCATGTAGCACAATAATCGCTATACCGTGAACTAGGCGTAAAGCCGGTACACCGCTGACATAGATCACATCCTGCGCTCTGCACGGAGTGATTGCGGTGGTTCTCGCTCTTCCCGCAGTTCACGCAATAGTACATCGAGGTAGACTTGTCGATGACCAGCGCCACCGCCGCATCCGGCATGGAGGGGGAGCGCTCCACCTTCTGTGTAGTCGTCACGTTCAGGGTGATATCAAACTGATTTTCAGTCCCGGTGCCCTGAATGACCTTGGAAATCGTAACTTCCGGGTCCGTGGCTTTGTTGGTGGTCACTGCATTGGTTGGGTTCGCGTCCTGCGCAAATGTTCCCGTACCTTCATTATAGGTGTAGTACACGGGGACATTTCCGCCCTCGATCTGCTGATTGCTGCTCTCCGCCGCCGCCGCCGTGATGGGCAGCATGCCCAGCAGCAGCACGGCTGTCAGCAGCAGGGACAGGGTCCGTTTCATTCTTTTTGCCATCTTGTTTCAATTCCTCCTTAAAATAAGAGAAGTGGAACAGTGGCAGCCGGACCGGCGTGGCGGTCGCCCGCTGTAGCCTCCTGGCTTTGCGTCCCGCCCTTTCGGACGGTTTGCCTTTGCACGGTGTTCATGGGGCCGCTTGGTGTGCTCAGTCTTGCTCTGGTTGCTTACTCTCTTCCGTTGCTGCCTGCTCCAGCAGGGCGCTGTCGATGAGGCGAATCAGCTCCAAGGCGCTCCGGAAGGGCTGTGTCTTTTGTCCATCCGTCCAGGTCACGGTTCCCTGCCATGTGGCATTCTGCGTATTCAGGATCTGTACCACAAAGGTCTCCCGTTTTCCTGCCGCCTGTTTCATAGGCAGCCATCACCTCCCGTCCTGCCTGCTGCGCAGGTCTTACGGTATCTACTGTGCTTCTTACTATAAAGTCCAGCAGATACATTTCGGTTACATTTTAAAAATTCGCCGTCACTTTTTCTTTTTTCTTGTTGGCGCTGCCCTGCATCGGCGCGGCGCCGGCCGCTGCCGCCGCGTCCGGCCGGGTCCGCTCGCAGAATGGCATGCGCCAAACAGCGTAAAATCAGGCTGCCCGGCAAAGCCGGGCAGCCTCAGCTTGTCGAAAAAGGCCAAAGGCCTTTTTCGACAGAGGGATGCATGACGGACAGGGCTCGATTCTTGCAGAAAAGTCGCCCTGTCCGTCATGAGAGGTGTCATTTCCGACGCACGTGTCGCCGGAAATGACGGAGCTTCCTTTCCTTCCATCGTCTGCGGACGGCTCAACTCTGCCAGGCTCTTCTCCAGGAGGGTTTTTCGACAGCCTGATCCAAATCTCCGGTACAGCAGGGGTTGTGCCTGCGCCGGGCCGGACCGCCCCGGACGGCCCCCTATACGTACTCGTAATCGGAGAACTTGGTCTCGCCCTGCTTGATGTCCTTGGTCTCGCCCACAAATTTGCCCATCACATGGCAGTCCGGGCAGGCACCGTAGTCCGGGTCGGACATCAGGTCGATGGGATAGCGGTATTTCTTGCCGCATTCCGGGCACTCATAAAAAAAGAAATAATCTCCCCAGGTCATTTTGCACATCCTCCATCGCGTTGCGTTTGCGTTCGTTTTATTCCAAGCCCTGCCGCAGCACAGCCGGCCTCCGGGATCAGGCGCTCCCTTCCGCCTGACCGGCCAAGCGGGCCCGCTCGGCCCGGACCGCATCCCGGCGGCGGATGCTCTCCTCCAGCCCGGGCCGGGGCCGTTGGCCGATCGCGTCCCGCCAGCCGGTCAGCCACCGGCGCAGCTCCTCCAGCCCCTCGTCGCTGAGCGGGAAGGTCCGCGTCTCCTCCACCCGGCTGTCCTCATAGCGCCAGGGCCCTTCCCACACCTCGGCGGCCAGGCCTTCCTCCCGGGGCGTCACCCGGTAGCACAGCGCGCCGGCGCTGGCTGTCCAGAAGTTTTCATTTTGAAAATGGGAGAGCACAGGCAGAAAAAAGTCTTCCATGATTCCTACTCCTTCTCGCGGCCGCAGCCACAAATGCGGTAGGTATCATACCACATTTTTCACCGTTTTTCAATTCTGGGAAAAACGGGTCAAAAATTGCCGCGTACGCTCCTGCTGCGGGTGGACGATGACCTGCTCCGGTGTCCCCTGCTCCACGATCACGCCGCCGTCCATGAAGATCACCTGATCGGCCACGTCCCGCGCGAACGCCATCTCATGGGTGACGATGATCATTGTGGTGTTCTGTTCCGCCAGGGAGCGGATGACCTTGAGCACCTCGCCGGTCAGTTCCGGGTCCAGCGCGGAGGTGGGTTCGTCAAAGCAGAGGATATCCGGGCTCAGCGCCAGGGCCCGGGCAATGGCCACCCGCTGCTGCTGGCCGCCGGAGAGCTGGTGGGGATAGTGCCCGGCCCGGTCGCTCAGGCCCATCTGCTCCAGCAGCGCCTTCCCCTGCTCCTCGATCTGGCGGAGGATGCGCTTCTGATCCCGCTTATAGTCCGCCCGCTCCTTTGCCAGCAGCCGTCCGGCCAGAGTCACGTTTTCCAGCGCGGTGTACTGGGGGAAGAGGTGGAAGGACTGGAATACCATGCCGAAGTGCAGGCGCTTGCGGCGCACCTCCGCCTCCCGCTGGGTGGCGGGGTCCGCCGCGTCAAAGAGGGTCTCCCCCCGCACGGCGAGGCTCCCGCGGTCGGGCCGCTCCAAAAAGTTCAGGCAGCGCAGCAGGGTGGTTTTGCCCGAGCCGGAGGAGCCGATGATGGCCAGGGCCTGCCCCTCCTCCAGCGAGAAGCTGATATCCTCCAGCACCCGGGTGGCGCCGAAATGCTTTTCGATGTGACGTACCTCCAATACCGACATCGTGACGCCTCCTTACTTGAAGTAATCCAGCTTTTTCTCCACCCAGCCGAACAACAGGGTGAGAATGCCGTTGACCGCCAGATAGAACACCGCGGTATAAAACAGGGGCCAGATCATGCCCTTCTTGATGAAGGACTCTCCCATCCAGATGATCTCATACACGGAGATGATGCGCACCAGGGCGGTGTCCTTCACCAGGGTGATAAACTCGTTGGACATGGGCGGAACGATACGCTTGACGACCTGGAGCAGCGTGATCTTGAAGAAGATCTGGCTGCGGGTCATGCCCAGCACCTGTCCCGCCTCGTATTGCCCCCGGGGCACCGCCTGGATGCCCCCGCGGTAGATCTCGGAAAAATAGCAGGCGTAATTGATGACAAAGGACGCCAGCGCCGCCGTGAACCGGGGCAGCAGCGGCAGGCCGAAGAGCAGGCCGGGGCCGTAAAAGATCACCAGGATCTGGAGCATCAGCGGCGTGCCCCGGATGATCCAGACCACCGTCTTCACGAAGCCCCGCAGGGGCGCGAAGCGGCTCATGGAGCCAAAGCTGATGATCAGGCCCAGGGGCAGGGCGAAGACCAGCGTCAGGACAAACAGCTCCAGGGTGGTGACAAGTCCCTCCAGCAGGGTGAGCGTAACGGTCGTAAGCATGGCGATTCCCTCTCTTAAACCGGGGAAAGGCAGAGAGCCGGACGGCTCTCTGCCTGTTTCCTCTCCCGAAGAATGATGAACCTCTTACTTTTCGATGATGGACTCCTGAACGCCGTAAGCCGTGGCGGTCTCCAGAACGGTACCGGCGTCGCAGGCTTCCTTCCAGAAGGCGTTGAAGGCGTCCGTCAGGTCGGAGCCCTTGCGGAACGCCACGCCGTACTCCTCGCTGTTGAGCTGCACGGTATAGGTCAGCTCGGGGTAGCTGGTGCCCTCGCCGATCATGGCGCCCGCCATCAGAAGGTCGATGACGCAGGCGTCGGAGGCGCCGGAAGCCACCTCCAGCAGGGCGTCGGCCTGGGTCTGCTTGGCCACGTAGCTCAGGCCCAGCGCATCCAGCTGCTCGGCGCCGGCGGAGCCGTTCTCCACCGCAAAGTTCAGGCCGGACAGGCTCTCCACGCTCTGGTAGTCCTCCGCCTTGTCCGCGGGGAGCACCACCACCTGGCCGTTGTTGCAGTAAGGCTCGGAGGTGGACGCGCCGCTCTTGACTTCGTCGGTGAGGGTCATGCCGTTCCACACGCAGTCGATGCCCTTGGCCTCCAGCTCCATGAGCTTGTTGTCCCAGTTGATCTCCAGAAATTCCACTTCCACGCCCAGGTCGGCGGCAAAAGCCTTGGCCATATCGGCGTCAAAACCGATCCACGCGCCGCTCTCGTCCTTATAATCCATGGGGGCGAAATCGGTCATGCCGACCACCAGGGTCCCCTTATCCTGAACATAGGCCACATCGCTCCCGGCGGCGGGGGTCTCCGGAGCGGCGGTCTCCGGAGCCGCGGTCTCCGGCGCGGGGGGGGACGCGGTGCCGGCGCCGCCCGAGCAGGCGGCCAGGGAAACGGTCAGGCCCAGAGCCAGGGCCAGCGCAAGCAGTCTCTTTTTCATTCTTGGTTCCTCCAAACAGCGCCGCAGCGCGTTAATACTTTCGTATATTACCACACTAAAGCAATTGTGTAAAGAGGAAATTTGAATTTTTCCCTTCAGCCTTCGGCTTCCTCCGCCGCGGCGCGGGCCGCCGCATAGTCCTCCGGGCGGTTCACATTGAGCAGGATACGTTCCAGATCGAAGCCGGGCAGTTCGGCCTCGTCCACCGTCCGGCAGTCCACCCGCTCCAGCATGCCGCGAAAGGCGCGCCGCCCTTCCTCCAGGCAGGCGGATGCCGCGCCCAGACAGCCCCGGCCATAGACCGCGAACAGCGGCTCCAGCGCGCCGCCGGCGCGGCGGATGCAGCAGGCGTCGGCCGTTCCCCGCAGCTGCTCCAGCCGCCGGGCCAGCGCCGCGTCTCCAAACGGCAGGTCCACGGCGGTCAGGAAAATCGCCTCCGCCCCCGTCTGCAGAAAAGCGGCCTCCAGCCCGGCCAGCGGTCCCTGGCGTCCGGGGCGGCGGTCGCAGACCTCCTCCGCCCCGGCCGGATCGAAGCGCCCCGGCCGGTCCACGGATACGCACACGCGTCCGAACGCCCCCCGGTACCGCTCCACCAGCCGCTCCAGAAACGTCTCCCCGCCCAGCCGCAGAGCGCACTTGTCCCGCCCCATCCGGCTGGACCGTCCTCCGGTCAGGATCACCGCCACGGTTTCCATCCTCCGTCCCCCTCGCTGCGCCGCAGATGCGGGCAAAATGTTTTTTTCCAGCATACCAGAAAATTTTTCCCGGTGCAAAACTTTCTCAGCGCTGCATAGAAGTCCCTTTGATTCCACATCCTTTGACTACAGAGAAATCAACAAGTCTGGAGGAGCGCATACCGATGAAAAAAATAGCTGCGGCCCTGCTGGCCGCCTCTCTTTTGATCCTCCCCGCCCACGCCGCCGGCGCGAACCCGGTGGATGCCGCCGCCGCCGTCCTGATGGAAAAGGAGACGGGGACCATCCTCTTTGAACAAAACGCCCACGACAAGCTGGAGCCCGCCAGCGTCACCAAGATTATGACCCTCCTGCTGGTGATGGAGGCGGTGGACAGCGGCCGTCTGGCTGCGGAGGACCTGGTCACGGTTTCCGCCCGGGCGGCTTCCATGGGCGGCTCCCAGGTGTATCTGAAGGAAAACGAGCAGATGACGGTACACGACCTGCTCAAGGCGGTGGCGGTCGCCTCGGGCAACGACGCCTCCGTGGCCCTGGCCGAACACCTGGCCGGCAGCGAGGATGCTTTCGTGGCGCAAATGAATCAGCGCGCCGCCGAGCTGGGCATGGCGGATACCTGCTTTCTCAACTGCACCGGCCTGCCCGCATCGGGCCACCTGACCAGCGCCCACGACATCGCCCTCATGAGCCGGGAGCTGATCTTGAACCACCCCCGCATCCGGGATTACACCACCATCTGGATGGATTCCCTGCGGGACGGGCAGTTCCAGCTGGCCAACACCAACAAGCTCATCCGCTTCTATGAGGGGGCCACCGGCCTCAAGACCGGCTTTACCGACGCGGCGGGCTACTGCATGTCCGCAACGGCGGAACGGGACGGCATGGAACTGATCGCCGTCATCCTCAAATCTTCCACCCGGGATATCCGCAATGAGGCGGCCAAGAGTCTGCTCAGCTACGGCTTTGCCAACTACACCCTCATGGACGTATATCCCGGTCAGGCCCTGCCGCCCATCGACGTGCTGCTGGGCGAGCGTGAACAGGTACAGCCGGTGCTCGCCCAGTCCAGCCGTATCCTGGTCGACAAATCCCAGGTCAATGCGGTGACCACCCAGGTCAGCCTCTGCGAAGATGTGGAGGCCCCCGTGGAGGCGGGGCAGAAGCTGGGCGAGATGGCGGTCTCCATCGGCGGGGAGCCGCTTCAGACCATCCCCATCGTTGCCGGAGAAGCAGTGGAGCGCATCACCATCCCCGGCATCTTCTCCCGTCTGCTGCGCAATCTGTTCATGGCAGGCTGACCCTGTTTCAAATTGACCTTGCCGCTGCGGCGGCCAACCTCTGCCAGGCTTTTTCGACAAGTGGGGGCCGGAGCGGATCTTCCGCTCCGGCCTCTTCGGCGTTCTGGACAAGGGCCTACTTTCTTCCTGACGGAATTTTTACATACACTACCGTATCCTATCCTTGACTATATTCGCAACAGGTTGTATAATTTATACAAACAGTCCCACCACATCCGGGGCTTCTTTATTACCAATGACAACAAAGCCCCCCTGACTTTTTCTTGTTTTTGGTAACTTTTACCACGAGGAGAGGATTCCTATGGCTTTTGCAGCAAATACGGCCCCTGGACCGGCGCCGCTGGAGGCATTTCTGGCCGGACAGGCCGTCCGGGCTCAGGATTATCTGGGTGCCCATCCCGCCGAGCTGGACGGCCAGCCGGGCTATGTGTTCCGGGTCTGGGCCCCCCGCGCCAAGGCCGTGTGCGTCATGGGTGCGTTCAACGCCTGGAACGAGACCGACCAGCCGCTCTCACCCGTGGGCGGCGGCGTTTGGGAGGGCTTTGTGCCCGGCCTGGAGCGCTATGACACCTATAAATTTGCCGTCCACACCGCCGACGGCCGGGTTCTGGCCAAGGCCGACCCCTACGCCTTTCACGCCGAGACCCGCCCCGGCAACGCCTCCAAGCTCTACGATCTGTCCGGCTATGTATGGGGCGACGAGCTCTGGATGAAATACCGCCGGGAGCACCCCGTCTACCACAATCCGCTGAACATCTACGAGGTCCATCTGGGCTCCTGGCGGCGCACCGGAGCGGGCGAGTTTCTCTCCTACCGCACCATCGCCGAGTACCTGGTCCCCTACGTCAAGGAGATGGGCTTCACCCATGTGGAGCTGATGCCCATCACCGAGCACCCGCTGGATATGTCCTGGGGCTATCAGTGTACCGGTTATTTCGCGGCCACCAGCCGGTTCGGCACGCCCCACGACCTGATGTGGCTCATCGACCAGCTCCATCAGGCGGGCGTAGGCGTCATTCTGGACTGGGTGCCCGCCCATTTCCCGAAGGATGCGTTCGGCCTGTATGAATTCGACGGCACATGCTGCTACGAGTACGCCGATCCCCGCAAGGGGGAACACGCCGACTGGGGCACACGGGTATTTGACTACGGCAGGAACGAGGTGCGCTCCTTCCTTTACTCCTCCGCCCTGTTCTGGCTGGAGCAGTACCACATCGACGGCCTGCGGGTCGACGCGGTGGCCTCCATGCTTTACCTGGATTACGGACGGCAGGACGGACAGTGGGCGCCCAATATCCACGGCGGACACGAAAATCTGGAGGCGGTGGAATTTCTCCAGCAGCTCAACGGCCACGTATTCCTGGACCATCCGGATGTGCTGATGATCGCCGAGGAGTCCACCGCCTGGCCCCTGGTGTCCCATCCGGTGGACCAGGGCGGGCTGGGGTTCAACCTGAAATGGAACATGGGCTGGATGAACGACATTCTCCACTATATCAAGCTGGACCCCTATTTCCGGCAGTTCAACCACAAGGATATTACATTTTCTTTGATGTACGCCTTTTCCGAAAACTTTGTGCTCCCCCTGTCCCACGACGAGGTGGTCCACATGAAGGGTTCCCTGCTGGGCAAAATGCCGGGGGACGACGCGCAGAAATACGCCGGTGTGCGGGCCTTCTATACCTACATGCTCGCTCATCCGGGCAAAAAGCTGCTGATGATGGGCTGCGAGTTCGGCCAGTGGAACGAGTGGCACTACGAGCAGTCCCTGGATTGGCACCTGCTGGAGCAGCACGACGAGACCGGCGACGGCGACCGTCACCGCGCCCTCCAGGCCTTCTTCCGGGCGGCCAACGCCTTCTATCTGGCCCATAAGGAGCTGTGGGAACTGGATTTCTCCTGGGAGGGCTTCCAGTGGATCTGCGCCGACGACAACCAGGGCAACTGCGCCGCCTTTGTGCGCCGCGACAAGAAGGGCGGCTGCCTGCTGGTGTGCTGCAACTTCTCCCCCGTCCACCGCAGGGGCTACCGTCTGGGGCTTCCCTTCCCGGGCCGGTATGAGTGCGTACTCAATACCGACCGCCCGGAGTTCGGCGGTACCGGTCTGGGGGATACCGCGCCGGTCAAAAGCGAATATGTGCCCTGCCATGGGCAGGAGCAGTCCATGGAGATCGACCTGCCGCCCATGTCCGCGGTGATCTACCGCTGCGTCAAGAAATTCCCGCCCCGGCGGACCCGCGCGGCCGGCCCGGCGCAGAAAAAGAGCGCCGGCAGCGCCCCGGCCACCCCCTGATCTTCCCCACTTCCAACCTGAGGTGATCGTATGAAAAAAGAGTGTGTCGCCATGCTGCTGGCAGGCGGGCAGGGCAGCCGCCTGCACGCCCTGACCAGCCATGTGGCAAAGCCCGCCGTCCCCTTCGGGGGCAAGTACCGCATCATCGATTTCCCCTTGTCCAACTGCATCAACTCCGGCATCGACACCGTGGGCGTGCTCACCCAGTACCGCCCGCTGGAGCTCAACAGCTACATCGGCAACGGCCAGCCCTGGGACCTGGACCGGTCCGATGGCGGCGTGCACATCCTGCCCCCCTACATGCGGGAGGGCGAAAAGGGCACCTGGTACAAGGGCACCGCCAACGCCATCTATCAGAACCTGGGCTTTATCGAGCTATATGACCCGGAATACGTGCTGATCCTCTCGGGGGACCACGTCTATAAGATGGACTATTCCCAGATGCTCCGCCGCCATAAGGAGACAGGGGCGGCCTGCACCATCTCGGTGCTGGAGGTCTCGCTGGAGGAGGCCACCCGCTTCGGCATCCTGAACGTGGACGAGAACGACAACATCTATGAGTTCGAGGAAAAGCCCCGGCACCCCAAAAGCAACCTGGCCTCCATGGGCATCTACATCTTTACCTGGAGCAAGCTGCGGGAATACCTGATCGCCGACGAGGCGGATGAAAAGAGCAGCAACGACTTCGGCAAAAATATCATTCCCGCCATGCTGGGCGCCGGGGAAGCGATGACGGTCTACCGCTTCTCAGGCTACTGGAAGGACGTGGGCACCATCGACTCCCTGTGGGACGCCAATATGGATATGCTCTCCACGGAAACCAGCATCGACCTGTACGACCAGGAGTGGCCCATTTACGCCCGAACCCCCACCAAGCCTCCCCACTTTATGGGGGAGCATGCCGTAGCGGAGCATTCCATGGTCACCGGCGGCTGCGAGGTATACGGCCGGGTGGAAAACTCTGTGCTCTTCCACTCGGTCATCGTGGAGGAGGGCGCCGTGGTGCGCTACTCCATCCTCATGCCGGGCACCATCGTCAAGGCGGGCGCCGTGGTGGAGTATGCCATCCTCGCGGAGAACGCGGCCATCTGTGAAAATGCCCACGTGGGCGCCTCCCCCGACGGCAGCGACAGCTGGGGAGTAGCCGTGGTGGCCCAGAACCTCCGGGTGGGGGAAGGGGCCGTGGTGCCCCCCAAGGCCATGATCACCCGGAATGTGAAAGGGGGCGGCGCGAAATGATGAACCAGCTGCACGGCATCATCTTCGCCTATCTCTCCAATCCCGACCTGCGGGAGCTGACCCAGCACCGCAACACCTGCTCCATCCCCTACGGTGGCCGGTACCGCATCATCGATTTTATGCTCTCCAATCTGGTCAATGCGGGCATCGACGACGTGGGCCTGATCGTACACACCAATTATCAGTCCCTGCTGGACCATGTGGGCTCCGGCAAGGATTGGGACCTCTCCCGCAAACACGGCGGCCTGCGCATCCTCCCCCCCTTCGGCTATGCCAACAAACGGGAGGGGATCTACCGGGGCAGGATGGACGCGCTGGCAGGCGTGCGCTCCTACCTTCAAAACATCCGCCAGGATCATGTGGTCCTGGCCGGGGGCGACCTGGCGGTCAACCTGCCCATCACCGACATCTTTGAGCAGCATCTGAAATGCGGCGCCGACATCACCGCCGTATGCACCCGCCAGCCCAAGGGCGACCCCAAGTGCTGCGATTACTTCACCATCGGCGCCAGCGGCCGGGTGAGCGACGTGGCCGTCCATCCCGCCCTTCCCCAGGGCTGCGAATCCCTGGAGGTCTACATCCTCTCCAAGTCTCTGCTGCTCTCGCTGGTGGATCACTGCGCGGCCCATAACATCCCCTCCTTCAGCACCGGCGTGCTCCAGCCCATGGTGGACGCTCTGAAGATCTTCCCCTACGTCTTTGACGGCTACGCTGCCCGGCTCCAGTCGGTGGCGGGGTATTTTGCCCGCAGCATGGAGCTGCTCGATCCCCAGGTCCGCCGCCAGCTCTTCGTGCCGGAGCGCCCGGTGAAGACCAAGGACCAGTCCAATCCCTCCACCTATTACGGCCCAGGCGCTCATGCGGTCAACTCCCTGGTGGCCGACGGCTGCATCATTGAGGGCGAGGTGGAAAATTCCATCCTGTTCCGGGGCGTGCGGGTGGAAAAGGGGGCCAGGGTCTCCGGCTGCGTGCTCTTCCAGGGCACGGCCATCCAGGCCGGCGCGGTGCTGAAATACGCCATTACCGACAAGAATGTACGGGTAAATCCAGGCCGCATGCTGATGGGCCACAGCACCTATCCGCTGGCTATCGCGAAGAACGAGATCGTCTAAACGCCGCGTGCGGATTTCGCCCCATGCGCTGCGGCGCCCCGCCGCTCCCGTTCCATCTTTCTTTGAAGGAGTAAGCTATGAACATTCTGTTTGCCACCTCTGAATGCGCGCCCTTTATCAAGACCGGCGGGCTGGCCGACGTGGCCGGATCCCTGCCCAAGGCGCTGGCCAAGGAGGGCCATGACGTGCGGGTCATCCTCCCCCTCTACGAGGGCATCGGGGAGGACTGGCGCAGCCAGGTGACCTTCCTGCAGTGTTTCCACATCACCCTGGCCTGGCGCACCCCCTACTGCGGCGTCTTTGAATTGAAGCGGGACGGCGTCACCTACTGGTTTGTGGACAACGAATACTACTTCAAGCGCTCCAGCATCTACGGCCACTATGACGACGGCGAGCGTTTCGCCTACTTTTCCCGGGCCGTCGTGGAGAGCGTCGGACATTTGGATTGGCATCCCGACGTGCTCCACTGCAACGACTGGGAGACGGCGCTGGTGCCCATCTACCTGCTGGAGGAGCGCCACCGCATTCCCCAGCTCTACGACACCAAAAGCGTGTTTACCATCCACAACATCGAGTACCAGGGCCGCTATGGCAGCCAGACCCTTCAGGACCTGTTCGGCCTGAACGCCGGATATTTCAACGAGCATATGCTGGAGTATCACGGGGATGTGAATCTGATGAAGGGGGCCATCTACGCCGCCGACTATGTCACCACCGTCTCCCCCACCTATGCCGAGGAACTCCAGTACGACTTCTACGCCCACGGCCTGGCAGGGGTGCTGGCCAATAACCGCCACAAGCTGCGGGGCATCCTCAACGGTATCGACACCGAAGGGTACGACCCCTGGCGGGACAAGGGGCTGACCAAGTTCTTTTCCGCCCGGCAGATGCAGGGCAAGAAAAACTGCAAGGCCGCCCTTCAGCAGATGTCCGGCCTGCGGGAGGCGCCCGATACCCCCATCGTCGCCTGTATCTCCCGTCTGGTCAAGCATAAGGGCTTCGATCTGGTCACCGCCGCCATCCATGACATCATGGCCATGGACGTGCAGATGATCGTGCTGGGTACCGGGGATTGGAACTACGAGGAGTCCTTCCGCCAGGCGCAGGCCCAGTATCCCGGCCGGTTTGCCGCCCATATGATGTACTCCCCCAATCTGTCCACCGCCATTTACGGCGGCGCAGACCTGTTTCTGATGCCCTCCATCTCGGAGCCCTGCGGCCTTTCTCAGATGATCGCCATGCGCTACGGCACCATCCCCGTGGTGCGGGAGACCGGCGGCCTGAAGGATTCCGTCGTTCCCTACAACCAGTTCACCGGGGAGGGCAACGGCTTCTCCTTCGCCAACATCAACGTTCAGGAGATGACCGGCGTGCTGGGCGCGGCCGTGGGGCTGTACCACACGGACAAAAAGGCCTGGAAAGGCCTGATGAAAAACGCCATGACGACCGACTTCTCCTGGGGCCGCTCCGCCGGGGATTATCTTGAGATCTACGGCTGGCTGACCGGCAAATGAGCCCCGCTTGACAAAAAATTAACACTGTGATAAAATGACCGCTCCGCAGGTGGGGTTAGGCCCGCCTGCGGAGCGAACTGTGTCTGCTTCCATCCAATTCCTTAATTGTTAAGGAGATGTCTGCATTGCATACGTACAGCAAGAAAGAATTGATGAACCTCATCACCGGCAAGCTGCGCCGCAATTTCGGCCGGGATGTGGAAGAGGCCACCAGCCTGCATATGTTCAAGGCCTGCGCCCTGGTGCTGCGGGACATCATCAACGAGCGGCAGCTGGCGACCGAGGACAGGGTATCCACCGAGCATCTGCGCCAGGTGCACTACCTCTCCCTGGAATTTCTGATGGGCCGCTCCCTGATGAAAAACGCCTATAACCTGGGGCTGCTGGCGCCCTTGACGGCAGCCATCGAGGCTCTGGGCTTCTCCGCCCCCGACCTGTTCGAGACCGAGCCCGACGCGGGTCTGGGCAACGGCGGCCTTGGCCGCCTGGCCGCCTGCTACCTGGACTCGATGACGACCCTGGAGGTCCCCGCCACCGGCTATTCCATCTGCTATGAGCTGGGCATCTTCAAGCAGAAGATCGTGGACGGCCAACAGGTGGAGCTGCCCGACGACTGGCTGGGCCTGGGCGACGCCTGGCTCATCCCCAAAATGGACGAGACCGAAGAGGTCCGCTTCGGCGGCAAGGTGGAGGATGTGTGGGATCAGAGCGGCCACCACGTCAAGCACACCGGGTACGACACGGTGCTGGCCGTTCCCAAGGATATGGAGATCGCAGGCTATGCAACGCAGCACAGCAACGTGCTGCGCCTGTGGGACGCCAAAAGCCCCACGCCGGTGGACATGGGTCTGTTTTCCTCCGGCCAGTATCTGAAGGCCGTGGAGCAGCAGGCCATGGCGGAGACCATCTCCAAGATCCTCTATCCGGAGGACAATCACTACGAAGGCAAGTCCCTGCGGCTCAAACAGCAGTATTTCTTCGTCTCGGCCACCATCCAGTCCATCGTGCGCAAACACCGCGCGGAGTACGGCACACTGCGCAACTTCCATCAGAAGCATGTGATCCAGATCAACGACACCCACCCCACTCTGGCCATCCCGGAACTGATGCGCATCCTGCTGGACGAGGAGGGCTACGGCTGGGAGGCGGCATGGCATATCGTCACCCACTGTGTGGCCTACACCAACCACACCGTCCTGGCGGAAGCGCTGGAGCGCTGGCCCCAGCAGCTGATCCAGACGCTGCTGCCCCGCATCTGGCAGATCCTGACAGAGATCAGCGGCCGCTACCAGCAGGAACTGACCGACTACTTCCACGGCGACCTGTCCAAGGTGGCCCCCATGGCCATTATCTGGGGGGGCGAGGTGCGCATGGCCAACCTGTGCGTGTGCGCCTGCTTCAAGGTCAACGGCGTCTCCGCCCTCCACTCGGATATCCTGAAAAAAGACGTGTTCCACGACGCCTATCTGCGTACTCCGGAAAAGTTTACCAACGTCACCAACGGCATCGACCACCGCCGCTGGCTCTCCGAGTGCAACCCCAAGCTGGATGAGCTGATCCGGGACTGCGGCTGCGGGGAGTATCTGCTCCGCCCCGACGCCCTCCAGGGCCTGGAGCGGTACAAGGACGACGCCGGGGTGCTCTCCCGGCTGGGGGAGATCAAAGCGGCCAATAAGCGCTCCTTTGCCGCCTGGGTCGCCCGGGAGAGCGGCGTCGTGCTCAACACCGACGCCATGTTCGACGTGCAGGTCAAGCGCCTGCACGAGTATAAACGGCAGCTGCTCAATGTGCTGCATATCATCTCGCTCTACCAGCACCTGAAGGACGACCCTCATTTCTCCTTTACCCCCCGCACCTACCTCTTCGGCGCCAAGGCCGCGCCGGGCTATGCGGTGGCCAAGAAGATCATCCGCCTGATCAATTCCGTGGCGGAGCTGGTGAACCGGGATCCCGCCTGTAAGGATCGGCTCCAGGTGGTCTTCCTGGAAAATTACCGGGTCAGCCTGGCCGAACAGCTCATGCCCGCCAGCGAGCTGAGCGAACAGATTTCCACCGCAGGCAAAGAGGCCAGCGGCACCGGCAACATGAAATTCATGATGAACGGCGCCCTGACTATCGGCACTCTGGACGGGGCCAATGTGGAAATGCATCAGGTGCTGGGCGACGAAAACATCTTCCTCTTCGGCCTGAAGGCCCGCGAGGTGGCTGAGATGAAGCAGAAGGGCTATAAATCCTACGAGTATTACGTCCACAATCCGGATCTGAAGCGGGTGGTGGACCAGCTCAATCTCGGCTTCGGGGACGGCGCAGCTTATGACGACCTGGCCCGCCGCCTGCTCTTCGGGGACGGCGGTCCCGCCGACGAATACCTGCTGCTGGCCGACTTTGAAAGCTACCGGGACGCCCACGTGCGGGCGGGTCAGGTCTATCTGGACCCCACGCGCTGGAACCAGATGTCTCTGGTGAACATCGCCCGCTCCGGCATCTTCGCCGCCGACCGCTCCATCCGGGACTATGCCCGGGAGATCTGGGACATCCCCGTGCGGGCGTAATCCGCCGTTCCTGCCGGAGGGGGCCGCCGCGTGCCACGCGGCGGCCCCCTCTGCGCGTTATGGCCCGTCGCCTCCGGCAGGGGGAACCGCGCCGTTGACCAGCGCAGCCGCCTCCTCCGGCGAAAGGCCCTTGAGCGTGTAGCGCACGGACGCCGCTCCGGCGTCCACGGTAAACTGAAAGCGCCAGCCGGGAACGTCTCCGGCGTCGTCCTCCACGTAACGCCCGAACGTCTTCAGCGCTTCGGCCGTGACCGCGCCCGCTTTGAGATCCGCTGCGGGCAGCGAGGCCGAGGTTGGAAAGCGGGCCACCGACAGCTCCACGTAATCGTATCCCCGGCTCCAGGAGGCGAAGAGCGTATCGACGTCCCGCATGGTCTGCCTGCCGCCGCTTTCAAATGCAAACCCTTCCGGCAGTTTAGCGGGCAGCCAAGCGCCCAAAGGGTCGGCCCGCAGATCCTCCAGCGACAGGTCCGTTCTGCGGCTGGCGTATACCAGCGCACCCTCGTCGGGCTCCAGCCCCTCGACGGTAAAGCCGCCGTAGCCGATCTGCCGGACCGCCAGCGCCGCCAGCCGCGCCGCTTCGTCCTGGTCCCGGCTGGTACACTGGAAGCGCACGCCGGTATCTCCGCACATAAAGTCCGCATAATAGCGCCAATCGCCGCTGCCCACGTCGGTGTAATAGAGGGTAACGGCAGTGCCGTCATATTCCGTCTGCTCCGCCTCCTCATAGGCCACGTCGGTGGGCGGCAGGCCGCCGGACGCCAGCCAAAGCTCGATCTCGGCGCTGGAGCCGTCGCGTTTTCCCGTGATCGCCGCCCACAGCAGCGCCCCGCCGCCGTCGATCCAGGCGTTTCCACCCAGAGCAAAACCCTCCCATCCCAGGGTCCAGGGCGCCTGCTCCGTACCGCCTACCGCCCTTACGATGTCCTCCGCCGTCAACCGGTACACGGAATAATCCGCAGGCGGGGCATAGTCGAGCTCCAGGTGCTTTGAGAAATCGCAGTACGTGAATTCCAGCGCCGGCAGACTAAAATCAGAATGGTGCTGTCCCGCAAAGGGGTCCCCCACCTCCAGAACGTATTCCGCCCCCGCCTGCGGCGCCCGGGTGGACGCGGCCCCGGTCTCGACGGGCGCCGGAGACTGTGCCGCTCCGGCGCTGGGACGCGGCAGCCCCCCTGCATGCCGTATCGGATAAGCCGCCAGCGCCAGTACACCGCAGGCCGCCACCGCCGCCGCCCAGCGGCTGGGACGGCGCGCCTTCGGCGCAGGCCGGGTACGCCGCGTTCTGTCCAGCGCCTCCATCAGCCGTCGGTGCTGTGCCTCGCTCAGGCGGACTCGGTCAAAATAGGAACGGTAGCCGTTCATTACGTCTCTCCTTTCAGCAATTCCCGCAGGCGGGCGCGGGCCCGGGTCAGCCGGGAGCGGACGGTCCCCTCCCGCTCCCCGGTCAGAGCGGCGATCTCCGCCGTCGGGTAGCCCTCATAATAATAAAGGTGGATCACCGCCCGCTCCTTGGGCGGCAGAGCGGATATCTCCTCCAGCGCCAGGCGCTCCTCCTCAGCGGCGGCGGGATACGTATCCAGCAGGGGTGTTGTGCGCCTCCGCCAGGGCGCGCGCAGACGGCTTTTGCAGCCGTTTATCAGCACCCGCAGCAGCCACGCCCGTTCATGCTCCCCGCTTGCGAAGGCGGGGGCTTTCTCCAGATATTTGACAAAGGCGTCCTGTACCGCGTCCTCCGCCTCATGGCAGTCGCCCAAAATGGCAAGGGCGGTGCGGTACATGGCGTGTTCATAGGTACAGACCAGAAGTTCCAGCCGGCCGGGGTCTGTCATCTTCCCTCCCCCTTTCACTCTATATACGCTTTTAGACGGCAAATTGCTGCAAACGCGGCACAGATTTGCGCAAAAACCGCGGGACGGAAATCCGTCCCGCGGTTTTTGCAAAATGCCTTCCATCTTTTCCGGTAAGCCGCCATGTCACTTGGCCGCAGCGGTCAGCGCCGTCACGTCGTCCTTCCCGACGACCAGAACACGCCAAACAAAGACGGCCAGGAACAGCGCGGCCACGACAAGGCCCACAGGGTAGGCAACGGCTGTGGACAGCCCCAGGCACTCCGGTGCCTGGAAGAAGTAGGTCACGGACACCGCAGACATAAACGTGGCGGGCAGCGCCGCGATCAGGCAGGCCTTGGGCGGGAACCCGTATTTGTGCAGGAACACCGCGCCGGTCCACAGCACGATCATGGCCAGGGTCTGGTTGGCCCAGGAAAAATAGCGCCACAGCACATCCCAGGGCAGCGCCAGAGCGATGAGCGCACCCACGGCCAGCAGAGGCACGGACAGCGCCGCACGGGGGCCGGTCCTGGACTGATCGATGTGGAACCAGTCTGCGATGGTCAGCCGTGCGGAACGATACGCCGTATCACCGGAGGTAATGGGACAGGCGATCACGCCGATCATCGCCAGCACGCCGCCCACAGGCCCCAGCAGCGTAGTCGAGATCTCGTACACCACATCGCCCGCGCCGCCGGCGGCGATGGCTGTGGTCAGGCCGCTCATGCCGTCCAGCAGAGAGCCGTGATTGGTATAAAAGGTGACGCCGGCGGCCGCCCAGATCAGCGCGATAACGCCCTCAGCCACCATCGCGCCGTAAAAGATGCCGCGGCCCTGCTTCTCGCTGGTGATGCAGCGGGCCATCATGGGGGACTGGGTGGCATGGAAGCCGGAAATCGCGCCGCAGGCCACCGTAACGAACATCATCGCCCACTTGGGCAGGCTGTTGGGATGCACCGCCGCCAGGGAAGCCAGCGTCAGCTCGGGCATGTCGGAGCCCCGGAGGAGAACGGTGGCGCCTCCGATACCGAGGGCCATGACAATCAGGCAGATACCGAAGATGGGATAGAGCTTGCCAATGATCTTGTCGATGGGCAGGAAGGTGGCGATCAGATAATAGACCATGATGGCCACCAGCCAGAACATGGTGCTCAGCGCCTCGGGCGTCAGCTTGGCCAGCAGCGCGGCGGGGCCGACGGAGAAGTTGACGCCCACCATCACCAGCAGGACCACGGAGAACACCCGCATGATGAAGGTGATGACCTTGCCCATATACAGTCCGACGACCTCGGAGATCGACTTGCCGTCGTTGCGCTCGCTCATCATGCCGGACAGAAAATCATGTACGCCGCCGCCCAAAATGGTGCCGAAGACGATCCACAAGTAAACGGACGGGCCCCAGCAGGCACCGGACAGCGCGCCATAGATGGGCCCCAGACCGGCTATATTCAGCAGCTGGACCAGGAAGATGCGCCAGGGCTTCATCGGAACGTAATCTACACCGTCGGGGTGGGCCACCGCGGGGGTGGGGCGGTCATCGATTCGGAAGATGCGCTCCACCAGCTTGCTGTAGGTCAAAAAGCCAACGATGAGCAGGGCCAGACATACAAAGAACGTGATCATGGATATTCCCTCCTCAAAAAAGATAGGGCGGCATGCCGGCTTCTTCTTCGAAGCCTCCCTGCCCCCTTTGACGACTACATTATAGTTCTCGCCCCGAAAAAGTCAAGTTGCTTTTTAAAGTTTTTTCGCGTTTTACGGCTTTTGACTGGATTTGATTGCCAATTGCAGCTGTTTTGTGCTATACTACTTTTGAAACAAGGAGGGACCGACATGCCCGACAATCCCAACGACCTGCGTCTGGCGGTGCTCATCGACGCGGACAACGCCTCCCGCACCGCCATGCGGGACGTGATGGCGGAGATCGCCGTTTACGGCACCCCTACCATCAAGCGCATTTACGGGGACTGGACCACCCCCAACATGGCCTCCTGGAAACCGATCCTGCTGGAGAACGCCATCACCCCCATCCAGCAGTACGGCTACACCACCGGCAAGAATTCCACCGATTCGGCCATGATCATCGACGCCATGGATATCCTTTACACTGGGGAGGTGGACGGCTTCGTGCTGGTCAGCAGCGATTCCGACTTCACCCGCCTGGCCGTGCGCCTGCGGGAGGCAGGCAAAAAGGTCTACGGCATGGGAGAGCGGAAGACCCCCTCTCCCTTCATCGTGGCCTGCGACAAATTCGTCTATATCGAGGTCATCCGTTCCGCCGCGGACCAGGCGCGGGCGGAGGAACAGGCCCGGACGGAGCCTCCCAGAGAAGAAAAGACCGCAAAAACCAAGAAAAGCTCCAAGAAAAAGCCGGAAGATCCCTCCCCGGCCCCCGAACCGGAGCCGTCCGCTCCCGGGCCCGCCGACGGCGTGCCGCCGGAGATCATTACGCTCATCGCGGACTCCCTGGATATGCTGGCCGACGAGGACGGGTACACCTTTATGGGGGATCTGGGCAATCTGCTGGTGAAAAAGCAGCCCGATTTCGATCCCCGGAACTTCGGCTTTTCCAAGCTCACCAATCTGGTACGCGCGCTGGACCGCTTCGAGGTGGACGTGCGCCAGACCAGTCTGCCCCACGTGAAGCACATCTTTGTCCGGGACAGGCAGCGCAAATAAAAAAGAACGGCGTTTCCCGGCAGGTCTGCCGGGAAACGCCGTTCCGCTTGCCAGAAAGCCCTTCGGAGTCTTTCCATCAGGGAGAGGACGGCCGTAAAGCCGCCGTTTTCCGCCTCATTCTTCCAGCGGAAACACGCTCCCCACCGCCGTGAGGGACTGGGCCAGATCGGACCGGTAATCGGGCGCCAGCGGGTCCAGGCTGTTGATCACCACGCCGCTGCTCCCCGCCCGGGCGGTGGAGTGGAGATACCGCCCCCCGCCCAGATACAGCGCCACATGTCCGGGGAAAAAGAGCAGGTCGGCCACGTCCATCGTTTCCCGGGGAATCTCCCGCACGGGGAAGCCGGGGACGATCTGCGCGTCCCGATACAGGAGCACGCCGTTTGCAAACCAGGCCATAAAGGCCAGGCCCGAGCAGTCCAGCCCCAGAGAGGACTTGCCGCCCCAACGGTACTGGACGCCCAAGTAGGCCAAGGCTGCGTCGGCCACCCGGCGGCGCAGGGCCGCCGGGTCGATTTGAGGCGCCGTTTCGTAGTATTCTTCCAAAAAATCACGTTTTGTATAGCCCGTCCGGCCGTCGGGAAGGGCCAGCTCCTGCCAGCCTTCCTCCGCCTCTCCCAGAGGGGCCGCCAGGCAGCCCCGCAGCAGCGTGGTCATGACGCATCCCTGGACGGCGGGGCGGTCCAGCACATCGGCGGCCGCCTTCCAGACGAGCCGCTTTTCCCGCTCCGCCCAGCGCGCCGCTCCCCCCTCCCCCACCGTCAGGGCCCAGGCGGGGGCAAACCCCTCATAGCGGTACCGGGTACGCACCCGGAACCACCCGGGGCAGGGCTGCTCCAGCAGTTCCAGGGGCCAGCCGCACAGCGCCTCGTCGGCCAGGGGCGCATCGGCCTGGGGACGGACATGGAGGGGGCAGATGGGAACGCAGACCACAGCTCTCATACAAAAATCCTCGCTTTCTCAGGCAGCATACGGTATACTATACATGCCTGCTGAAGAAGCCGCTTTGCGGTTTCTTCGCGCGGCAGCAGCCTTTTTTACACCCTTCAGGCCTTGCTGCAAAGCGGTGCCCGGCGGGGGCTCGCACGATCCCGTCCGCCCCCCGTACTCGAACAGGGGCAAAGCGCCTGAAACGCCCCGCCCCTCAAGGGCCGCGGCTTTGTTTCGTGCCCGCCTCGGAAAAGTCCGATCTATCGGACCTCTTCTCCGTTAGGATAAGCATAGGAAGGAGGAATGGATATGGCGAGAAGCCCCAACCAAAAACGCAAACTGCTCTGCCTGTGCCAGCTTCTCTGGGAGCGCACCGACGAGGAGCATCCCCTGACCGTACAGGAGCTCATCGACGCATTGGAGGGCATGGATATCCATGCCGAGCGCAAGAGCATCTACGATGATATGGAGACGCTGCGCACCTTCGGCCTGGACGTGCAGAGCCGCAAGGGGAAGGCTCCGGGCTGGTTTCTGGGCGAGCGTCCCTTTGAGCTGCCCGAACTCAAGCTGCTGGTGGACGCGGTGCAGGCCTGCCGTTTTATCACCCGCAGGAAGAGCGACGCGCTCATCCGCAAGCTGGAGTCCCTCTCCAGCGTCCATCAGGCCCGCCAGCTCCAGCGGCAGGTCTATGTGGCCGGGCGTGTGAAGGCGATGAACGAGAGCGTCTATTACACCATCGACAAGCTCCATACGGCCCTCAACGCCCGCCGGGCGGTGACCTTCAAATACTTCGAGTACAACATGCGCAAGGAGAAGGTCTTCCGCCGGGACGGGAAGCGCTACGCCGTGTCCCCCTACGGACTGATCTGGGACAACGAGAATTATTACCTGGCCGGATTTGACCACGCCAGGCGCGAGATGCGCCACTACCGGGTGGACAAGATGGCGGAACTGGCCGTGACCTGCCTGCCTCTTCAGGGGGACGAGGCGTGCCGGAACTTCGATATTGCATCCTATTCCCAAAAACACTTCGGTATGTTTTCCGGCCGGGAGGGACAGGTGCGCCTGCGCTGCCGCAGCCACCTGGTGGGGGTGGTGCTGGACCGCTTCGGCCAGGAGGCCATTCTCATCCCCGATGGGGAGGATCGGTTCACCGTCACCGTCTCCGCCGTGGTCAGCCCCCAGTTTTTGGGCTGGATCTTCGGCCTGGGCGACGGGGTGGAGGTCTGTTCCCCGGCCTGGGCGGTGGACGAGCTGAACGCACAGCTGCAGGCCGTACAGCGCCTGTACCGGAAGGAGGAATCTCTGTGAACGGCATTCCGATCGACCCCTGCGGCACGGACACGGCAGACTGGGTCCACGACCGCATCCGGGCGTATAACGCCCAATATATCACCGACTGCGGCGAACTGAATTTCTGCGTCCGGGGGCCGGACGCAGCGCCGCTGGGCGGCATTGCCGCCTCCCGGGACCTGGACTGCGTGACGGTGGACTTTTTGTATGTGGAGCCCTCCGCCCGCGGGGACGGCCTGGGCGCCGCCCTGCTCCGCCGGGTGGAGGAAGAGGGACGGCGCCAGGGCGCCCGGCGCGTTCTGCTGAACACCTTTTCGTTTCAGGCGCCGGGCTTTTATGAAAAGCAGGGCTACCGCTGTTTCGGCGCTCTGGAGCCCTGCTTCGGGACACATGGACAATATTTTTTCTGCAAAGAGCTGTAGCGTCCCGCTGCGCCGCCGTCACAGCGCCATGCGCCAGTAATCGCACCGTGCGGTCTCCCGGAAGCCGCAGGCGGTATACAGTCCCAGCGCACGGTCGTTGACCGCGTCCACCTCCAGCCGGATGGGCAGCTCGGTCTCCCGCCGGACGCGCGCCAGGACCAGCGCCAGGATCGACCGGCCGATCCCCCGCCCCTGGAGGGCGGGCTCCACACAAAAGTCGCAGAGGTAGGCCTCCCCGCCCTCGGTGTTGCAGAATAGGTGCCCCGCCACGCGTCCATCCAGCCGCGCGGCATAGCCGCTCACAGCAGGCGCGGTAAAAAAGCGCTCCACCTTCTCTCTGGAATCGGCCGCCGCGTCCCCGAAGGCGGCGGCCGAGAGCTCCGCCAGCCGGGGCAGCAGTTCCCGCGTCGCCGGCTCCAGCTCCAGAGGCAGGACCGGAACGGCCGGCGCAGCCGTCCGGTCATATTCCATCAGATATTCCGTATGGTGGCGCTCCACTGGAAAGCGCTTGAGCACTTCTCCCCCGCTGGCGCACACCGGCTCGTGGAAGAACAGCACCGAAGAGACGCCGAAGCGTTCCAGCTCTGCCCGGGCGGCGGCAAAGAGCGCGGTAAAGCGCCCCTGCCGCCGCAGGTCGGGGCGGACGAAGGCGGTTACCTCCGCCTCCCGCGCATCCGGCTGGAACAGCGTCAGAACGGCCGCCAGCGCCTGCCCCTCATAGCCCAGGAAAAAGCAGTCCATCTCCCCAAAGTGGTTGAGCTCCCCCGAAAGGAACACGCTGTGTCCAAAGGGCTCCGCCCGGCGGCAGGTCTCCTGCAGGGACCGGATCTGCTCCTGCTGCCGCGCCGTCAGGGCGTGGGTCTGGATCCATTTCATCGCGCTTTCTCCTTACCAATCCAGGCGCATGATATGCTCCGCGCCGAATACCTGCCCGGTGAAACGAAAGCCGGCGCGCTCATAGAGCGCCACCGCCGCCGCGGCCTGCCGATGCACGCCCAGAAAGACCCGGCTGCGGGTGGCGTCGGCACGCATCCGCTCCAACACAAGCGCAAGCGCCGCCGTACCGCAGCCTCTCCCCTGGAAGCGCGCGTCCACCATCAACCGGTAGATCCACCACTCCCCGTCGTCCCGGTCCACGCAGTACATAAGAAAGCCCACCGGCGTTTCCCCGTCATAGATGGCCAGGGGAATACACTCGCTCTGCACTTTGGACTGGGCGATGGAAACGGCGTTGGGGGTACAAAACTCCGCCTGCTCCGGCCGGACGGACAGGTCGATGACGTCCCAGAATTGTTCCATATGAATTTCCTGTAGTGTGATCATTTGCAGTTCTCCTTTCCAATTTGGGCGCAAAAAGGCCCGGGGCGGATCGCTACCGCTCCGGGCCCTTTTTCACTGCAGCTGCGAAATGCGCAGAACATCACACGGCAGAACGGGCAGGGAGCGGCACGGTTTTGACGGTCTTTTTCATATGCCCACTCCCTTTCATTTCCTTTGTCGGCAGAACCTGCCGCCCGTTCACTATACCACGGCATCGCGCACCCGTCAAGCCCTCATTCCCAGTTTTTCCAGACCTCGGGCTGATAGCCCACGGTGGCCTGCCTGCCGTTGCGGACGATCGGGGTCTTGAGCAGGCGCGGGTCGGCCAGCAGCTTCTCCAGCTTGTCCGCGTCGCAGGCCAGATAATTCAGCAGGGCCGCATCCGGGTGCTTGGGGTCAATGAGCGCCTGCAGCCCCACGGCGTTCTTCACGCTGCTGAGCTCCCCGGGACTGATGCCGTACTTCACCAGGTCGATGGATTGGAACTTGACCCGCCGCTCCTTGAAATACCGCTCAGCCTTCTTGGTATCAAAGCATTTGGATTTGCCGAAGATCTGAAGGTTCATGTCCCTATTCCTCCACAAACACAAAACGGGGGCCGGAATAGCCGTCCCGCTCCACAAGTTCGCCCCACATGGCCGCCGGACGCACCCACACGCCCCCCTCGCCGTAAAGGGCCTGGTAGACCACCATGCGTTCCAGCGTCTCCGAATGGCAGGCGGTCGTGAGCACACGGTATTCCTTTCCCTTGAAATGCCGGTATTTCCCCGGACGAATCTCTTCCATATCGGCCTCCGAACCAACTTTTTGCTCATTTTAGCACAGTCTTTCCAGAAAGACAAGTTTGACGGGCTAAATCCCCTGCAGACGGGCAATACTAGCGGAAAACGCCTGAAAGGATGGTTTCCGTTTGAAAGCCGTGATTTTGGCCGGGGGAGAGGGGACGCGTCTGCGCCCTCTGAGTCTGGGACTGCCCAAGCCCATGACCCCCCTGTTCGACAAGCCCGTGATGGAACACATCATCTCCCTGCTGCGCCGCAGCGGCATTACTGAGATCGCCGTCACGCTCCACTACATGCCCCGGGCGGTCACCGATCATTTTGGGGACGGGGCCGTCCAGGGCGTGCACCTGCGCTACTTTACCGAGACGGAGCCCCTTGGTACCGCGGGCGGCGTAAAAAACTGCATGCCCTTTTTGGGGGACGAGGACTTTCTGGTCATCAGCGGCGACGCGGTGTGCGACCTGGACCTGAAGCAGGCCATGGACTTCCACGCCACCCGCCGCCCGGCGGCCACCCTGGTGCTCCACCGGCACCCCACGCCTCTGGAATACGGCCTGGTGCTCACCGACCCGGAGGGCCGGGTGGAGCGTTTTGTGGAAAAACCGGCCTGGGGACAGGTCGTCACCAATCAGGTCAACACCGGCATCTATCTGCTCACCCGGCGCGCCATGGATCTGGTGCCCGAGGGCAAGCCCTTCGACTTTGCCCGGGACCTGTTTCCAGCGCTGATGGAGCGCGGCGAGGCCCTGTACGGCTGTGTGAGCGAGGGCTACTGGTGCGATATGGGAGACTGCAGGGCCTATCTGGACTGCGTGGCCGACGCGCTTTCAGGCAAGGTGAAGCTGGACCTGGGCGCGGCCCGGGTGGCGCCCGGCATCTGGTCGGCCAGTCCTCTGCCTGCCGATGTGGAACTGGTGCCCCCCTGCTATCTCGGCGCCAACGTGACCGTAGGCCCCGGCTCCCTCATCGGCCCTCACGTAGCGTTGGGCGCGGGAAGCACCGTGGGCAAGCGCGCGCTGGTCCAGCGCAGCGTGTTCCACGGCGCATCGGCGGGCGACCGCACCACACTTTACGGCGCCATTCTGTGCAAGGATGCCCGTGTCCATACCGGAGCCGTCCTCAACGAAGGCGCGGTGCTGGGCGAAGGGGCCGCAGCCGGCCGGGACGCGATCCTGCTGGAGGGGGCCAGGGTCTGGCCCCGCCGGGTGGTGGGCGACGGGGTGCGGCTGGGCGCCTGCCTGACCTCCGGCTCCCTTTCGGGGCCCCCCTCCTTTTCCGACGGTGGGATCCTCCGGGGCTCCATTGGGGAAGAGCTGACGGCAGAGGTGCTGCTCCTGCTCGGCGGTGCCCTGGGCGCCGAAGGCACGGTAGGCGTCGGCCACTGCGGCGGCGAGGGCGCCCGGATGCTGGCCCAGGCGGCCTGCTGCGGCGCCTGCGCCGCCGGGGCCAAGGTATTGGAGCACGACGCCGCCGGCCCCTCCGCGGCGGCCTGGCTGGCGGAAAACTGGTCCCTGCCGGTCTCCCTGTTCGTGGAGCAGGTGGAGGACATGGCCTACCTGCGCCTCTTCGACCGGCAGGGCCTGCCCCTTGGCCGGGCCAGGGAGCGCAAGCTGGAAGGCGCCCTTCTTCGGGGCGAGCAATCCCGCGTCCCGGCCTGCCGGGTAGGGCGGCGGGAGATCGTCTCCGGCGTGGGGGCGGCCTATTCCGCCGACGCCGCCCGCCGCGCCCGTCTCAGCCGCGCCCCCCTGCGGCACACGGAGGTATCGGTGCTCGGCCGGACGGCGGCTGACCGGTACCTGGCAGAGGCGCTGTCCGCCCTGGGCTGCTGCGTAGGCCGGCAGGCCCGGCCCGGCGTGCCCGCATTTCGCACCCAGCGGGGCGGCCTGCGGCTGCTGGCCTGGGACGAGGAGGGCGAACCGCTCTCTCCCGAGGTCCTGCTGACCATCGTGGCGCTCATCGAGTACGAGGCGGGCGAAGGGAACGTGGCCGTCCCCCCCGACGCCCCCGCCGCCATCGACGCCGTGGCCGAAGCCTTCCACGGCAGCGCTTTGCGCCTGAACCGGGACGGCGAGCGCGCCCGGGCGCGCTATGCCCAGCTGCCCTGGCTGCGGGACGCCCTGTTCGCCGCCTGCCGTATCTGCGCCCATATGGGCGTGACGGGCGAGCGGCTGCACGCGCTGGCCGGAAGGGTCCCCCATTTTTCCCTCTGCCGCCGGGAGGTGGCGCTCCGGGGCGACCGGGGCGCGGTGATGCAGGCCCTGGCGGAGGGCCTGCCCGGACTGGAGGATACCGGAGCGGGACTGCGCCTGCGGCAGGGGGAGAGCTGGGTGTATCTGGCCCCGCTCACCCGGCGCGCGGCCCTGCGGGTGGTCGGCGAGGCCGTCAGCGCGGAGCTGGCCCGGGAGCTGTGCGATTTTTACGCCGGAACGGTCCGGGCGCTGGACCCTGATCCGTCCGGCCAAAAATAAAGGTATACTTTTCCTGCAAATTGTGGTATACTGATATTGATTGATTTGGCTTTATGCGCGGCAATCGCGCTTTGATAAGGCAGGACACAGCGGGCATACCTTGCGCCAGGCGGTCTGGTGCAGCCCTTTTTCCCGGCGAGGCAGGGCCGGGAAGAACGGGTCGGCGACCGCCTTTCTTTTGGTGCGCCCAAAGCCGCCGCTGTGTCCTTACATACCGTTTGATAACGTTCAATCTGAAAAGGAGTGTTCCATACTTTTATGGCAGAAAAACTGAAAATTATTTCCCTGGGCGGCCTCAACGAGATTGGCAAGAACCTGACCGTATACGAATACGGCGGGGATATGATCCTCGTAGACGTGGGCATGGGATTTCCGGACGACGACATGTACGGCATCGATGTGGTCATCCCGGACTTTACCTATCTCATCAAAAACCGCGAGCGCATTCGGGGTATCTTCCTGACCCACGGACACGAGGACCACATCGGCTCCATCCCCTACTTGCTGCGGGACGTGAACGCCCCCATCTACGCCACCCGCATGACGGCGGGCCTGGTAAAGCTGAAGCTGGAGGAGCACCGCCTGCTGGACAAGACCAAGCTCATTACCTGCGAGGCGGGCGAGGTCGTCCGCGCGGGCAAATTCTCCGTGGAATTCATCCACGCCAACCACTCCATCGCCGACGCGGTGAGCTTCGCCATCAAGACCCCCGTGGGCACGGTGGTCCATACCGGCGACTTCAAGATCGACCCCACACCCATCCAGGGCGGCATGATGGACCTGGGCCGCCTGGGACAGCTGGGCAAGGAGGGCGTGTTGGCCCTGCTGGCCGACTCCACCAACGTGGAGCGCCCCGGCTTCACCAAAAGCGAACGCAGCGTGGGCGCGTCCTTTGACGCACTGTTCCGGGGCTGTGAGCAGCGGATCATTGTCACCACCTTCGCCTCCAATGTGGACCGCATCCAGCAGATCATCGACGTGGCCGCGCGGTACGGACGGAAGGTGGCCGTCACCGGCCGCAGCATGGAGAACGCCATGCGGGTGTCCACTGAGTTGGGCTATATGAAAATACCGGACGGCGTGCTGGTGGACCTCAACCACATCAAGAGCCTGCCCAAACACAAGATCTGCATCATCACCACCGGCAGCCAGGGCGAGACCATGTCCGCCCTGACCCGCATGGCCTTCAACACCCACCGTCAGGTGGATATTCAGGCCGGCGACCGGGTCGTCATCTCCGCCTCCGCCATCCCCGGCAACGAAAACTCCATTGGAAGCGTCATCAATGAGCTCTACCGCAAGGACGCCGAGGTGGTCAATGAGCGGCTGGGCGCGCTCCACGTTTCCGGCCATGCCTGCCAGGAGGAGCTGAAGATCATCCATGCGCTGGTCAAGCCCAAGTTCTTCATCCCCCTCCACGGCGAGCAGCGGCATCTGAAGACCCACGCCAAACTGGCCCAGGAGATGGGGATGGACCCCCGGCACATCATCATCAGCGACATCGGCAAGGTCATCGAGCTGACGCCCAACTCCGCCAAGATCAACGGCACCGTGCCCGCCGGCCGGGTATTCGTGGACGGCTACGGCGTGGGCGATGTAGGCAGCGTGGTGCTGCGGGACCGCAAGCATCTGGCCGAGGACGGCATGATCGTGGTGGTGGTCTCCATGTCCGGCGAGGACGGAAGCGTCATCTCCGGCCCCGATATCATCACCCGCGGCTTTGTCTACGTGAAGGAGTCCGAGGGACTGATGGAGGAGCTGCGCCGGGTGGCTGTCAACTCCTTGGAAAACTGCCGGCGGGATTCCCACTCCGACTGGGCCGCCATCAAGACCGAGGTCAAAAACGCCCTGTCCAATTTCCTCTACAAGAAGACCAAACGCAATCCCATGATCCTGCCTGTTATCATGGAGGTATAAGCGTTCCAGGAATCGGAAAGCGGAGGTCCGGCCTTTGGCCGGACCTCCGCTTTCCGATTCTTCTGCCGGGGGAACATCACAGGACCAGCTCGTAGAGCAGATAGTCCGTGGTACCAGTATCCTCATAGAACAGTTTCAGGGTGGTCCTGTACTGAAAGCCCATCGCGGTATACAGCTTCTGCGCGGGCAGGTTGGTGCCCAATACGTCCAGCCGCAGCGCCCGCTGCCGCTTTGTGCGGGCAATGTGGATCGCCTGCCTCACCAGCTGTTTGGCAAGCCCCCTGCCCTGGCGCTCCGGTGCAACCCCCAGGGCATGGATGACTGTGACCGCCTCCGCCGGGGCATCCACGTTCCACGCCACCCGCGCGTATCCATCCGTGCTGATATGGTTGAGCACCATGACGCCTGCCGGCGCCCCATCCAGGCGCCCCAAAAACAGCTCTCCTCTTGCAATGGACTCCCGCAGGAAGTCCTCGGTAGGGTAGACGCGCTTTTTCCAGCCGGGAGGGAACTCTGCATGCTCCATCCCATCGGTCAGCCGGTCATAGAAGTCCAGCACCATGGCGTATTCTCCGCGTACCGCGGCCTTTACCTCAAACATACCGCACCTCCTTATGTTCGATTTCGTTTTATTTTAATGCGTACTGAACAAAGCCAATTGGCTTTGTTCAGGTGCAAAGTTTTCTGGCAAATAAGCCAGAAAACCTTGCACCTTTCGCTGGAGCAATACGGCACTCCAGCAGAAATACGCATTGTAACAATGTCTCAATTTATCCAAAGGGCTACTTATAGCCCTTTGGATGAAATGATGCGGCAGCAGCCGCACGAACAAACCGCTTGGCGGTTGATTCAGCAGACATTATTTTAACACAGGCCGCAGCGCCTGGCAACCGGCGGCCAAGCTTGACTTTCCTCCTCCCGGGCGATACAATAAGCGAACGCTGTATCGTACGAACTCTGCTGAGAGGTGACTGTTTATGCCCGCCTATCTGGACAACGCCGCGACCACCCGTGTCTGCCCCGAGGCCGCCCGGGCCGCGCTGGAAGTGATGACCGAGGGGTTTGGGAACCCCTCCTCCGGTCATGCTGCGGGCCGCGCGGCGGCCGCGCGGCTGGCGGAAGACCGGGCCGTTGTGGCCCAGCGGCTGGGCTGCGCGGCGGAGGAGCTGTATTTCACCTCCTGCGGCACGGAGGGGGACAACTGGTCCATTCGTGCCGCCATGGAGTTCAACAAACGCCGGGGCAGGCATATCGTGGTATCCGCCATCGAGCACTCCGCCGTGCTGGAGCCGGTCCGCGCCCTGGCCGCCCAGGGCTGCGAGGTCACGTACCTCAAACCGGACAAGAGCGGGCGCATCCGCTGCGAAGATCTGCAGGCCGCTCTGCGGCCCGACACGGCGCTGGTATCCCTGATGCTGGTCAACAACGAGCTGGGCACCCTGCAGCCCGTGCGGCAGGCCGCCGAGGCCATCCGCCGCTCCGGCTGCCCCGCTCTGCTCCACACCGATGCCGTGCAGGCTTTTTTGAAGGTCCCCTTTACTCCGGCGGAGCTTGGAGCGGACCTGCTCACCGTCAGCGGCCATAAGATCCGCGCCCCCAAGGGGATCGGCGTTCAGTACGTCCGCCGGGGGCTGGTGCCGTCCCCCCTGCTGCTGGGGGGCGGTCAGGAGCAGGGCCGGCGCCCGGGGACCGAGCCCACCGCTCAGATCGCGGCCCTTGCCGCCGCCTGCCGCGCCTGGGACGATTCCTTCCCGGCTCACCTGTCCGCGCTGAAACAGTATGCGCTGGAAACCCTCGCGGCCGTCCCCGGCCTGGAGGTGGTCTCCGCCGGAGACGCCCCCCATATCTGTGCCGTCAGCCTGCCCGGCTATCCCAGCGAGATGCTGGTACGGGACCTGAGCGACCAGGGTGTATCCGTCTCCTCCGGCTCCGCCTGCCACAAGGGTAAGCCAAGCCATGTGTTTGCCGCGCTGGGCCTGCCCAAGCGCACCCTGATGGGGGTGCTGCGCATTTCCTTTTCTCCGGAAAATACCCGTGCCGATGTGGACGCCCTGCGGGATGGGTTGATCCAAATCACTAAAACCAGGATCGCAATGAGGTGACCGTTTGTTTTCTTACCTGAAACGCGGCCGCGGCTTTTACCGAAACGTGGTACTGCTGGGCCTGCCCATTCTGCTGCAAAATCTGACCACCACCTTTCTGGGCCTCATCGACACCTTCATGGTGGGTACCCTGGGCGAGGCCCCTCTGGCCGCCGTACTGGTGGCCAACACGCCGGTGTTTGTCATCCAGCTGGTCATCTTCGGCCTGCAAAGCGGCTCCTCGGTGCTCATCAGCCAGTTCTGGGGCAAGGGAGACACCGACTCCATCAACCGCGTCATCGGTCTGGGCTGTTATGCGGCGGGCGCCATCTCCGCGCTCTTCGCGGCGGTGATGTTTTTCCTGCCGGAGCAGCTGATGGCCGTCCTCACCGACAATGCCGAGCTGATCCCCCTGGCCGCCGACTACGCCCGCATCGTGGGCTTTTCCTATCTGTTCAACAGCATCACCGGCGTATATGTGGGGGCCCACCGCTCCATGGAAAACCCCAAGCTGGGGCTGATCGTCTTCTCCATCTCCATGTGTGCCAACACGGTTTTGAACTGGGTCTTCATTTTCGGCAACCTGGGCGCCCCGGCTCTGGGGGTCACCGGGGCCGCCGCGGCCACTCTGACTTCCCGTATCCTGGAGTTCGCCATCATGGCGGTCTACGCCCTGACCAACCGCCGCTTCCGCCTGCGCCCCGCCGCCATGCTCCGCCCCGGCCTGCCGCTGCTGCAAAAATTCATCCGCTACTCCAGCCCGGTAGTCCTCAACGAGACGCTGTGGGGCCTGGGCACCTCGGTCTACAAGGTCATCTTGGGCCACATGGAGGGCTCCACCGAGATCCTGGCCGCCCGCGCTCTGGCGGGCAACATCGAAGACATTTGCTCGGTGGCTGTGTTCGCCGTGGCGGGCACCGCCTCCATTATCATCGGCCGGGAGATCGGCGCGGGCCGGCGGGACACCGTCTATGAGGTGGGGGCCGCGCTGAATACGCTGGCCATGCTGTGCGCCCTGGCCATCGGGATCCCTATGGTCCTGTGCGCCTGGTTCGTCTTCCCCGGCCTGCTCTATCCCATCTTTCACCTCTCCGGCGCCGCCGGCTCCATCACCACTATGATGCTCACGTTCACCGGCATATTCCTGGCCCTGCGTTCCTTCAACTCCGTCAATATCGTAGGCGTGCTCCGGGGCGGCGGCGACGTGCGTGCCGCTACCGCCATCGATCTGATCCCGCTCTGGTGCGCGGCGATCCCGGCGGCGGCTTTCCTCGGGCTGGCGCTCCGCCTGAGCGTCTTTTGGGTCTTTGCGGGGATCGAGCTGGAGCAGGTCGTGAAGTTCGGTTTCGGCGTGCGGCGCTTCCGCTCCCGGGAATGGATCAACGACGTAACGCAATTTGCCAAATCAGAACCGGGGACGGCGTAACGCCGTCCCCGGCAAGAATCGAGCCCTGTCCGTCATGCATCCCTCTGTCGAAAAAGGCCAAAGGCCTTTTTCGACAAACTGCGGGGACGGCGTTACGCCGTCCCCGCAGACTGTCTTATTCTGATTTTGTGGCGCTCTCCAGCAGGGTGAGCGTCTTTTTTTCGCAGTCCAGCTCCGCGGGAACCCCGATGGGCAGCACACCGATGGGGGCGGCGTGGCCGAAATTCAAATTATAGAGGATGGGAAGCTCGCTTCGCCCGGCCTCTTCCGCCACCACCTGACGCAGGGCCTGCTTATACTCTTCATAGTAGGCCTCGTCCTGGGGCTTGCCGAACAGAATTCCGCTGACCGCGTCCAGGACCCCCTGGGCCGCCAGATTGCGCAGGGCCCAGGTAACGAAGGTGGGCGAGGGCTTATCCTCGCTGGTCTCCAGAAACAAAAGCGCGCCCCTCCATCGTTCCGGCGCGGGCCAGACCGGCGTACCGGCCGCCATCATGAACACGTCGATACAGCCGCCCAACAGAGGACCGCGCACCGTACCGCGCCCCTGAAGCAGCTCGTAGCCGTGCACGTCCGGCCGCAGGATCTTCCGCCGGTCCATATTCTCCTCCGCCCAGGGCACAAAGGTATCGCTCCAGAGGGGGCTGGGCTTGATCTGGTAACCCGCCGTATCCCCAAAAAGCACATCCCGCACCGCTTGGGCGGTATAATCGAACATGGCCCCGTACTCCCCGAATTCGCACAGGACGGAAGGACCGTAAAAGGAGGTCACGCCTGCCTTAAGCATCATAAAATGGTTGATGGTGGTATCGGAATAGCCCATAAAAATCTTGGGATGGGCGGAAATCACCGCATAGTCGATATAAGGCAGCAGCCGGATGGTATCGTCCCCGCCGATGGCGGAGAAAATAGCGGCGATGGAGTCATCCCGAAAGGCGTCCATCAGGTCCCGGGCCCGCAGCTCCGGATGCGCGTGGACAAAGGCCGCACCCTTCAGCGCGTGGGGCATGGGACGCACGCGCAGGCCGAAGTCCTCTTCCAGCCGCCGCTTTGCAATCAAATACCGGTGGAGCAGCTCCCCCTCCCCCAGGCCGCCCCAGGACAGGCTGACCACCGCCACCGTATCCCCGGCCTTCAGCCGCACGGGCCGCTTCATAATTCCAGCTCCATCCGGACGTCGGAGAGCTGGAACCACTTGTCCGAATACTCCACGTATTGAAAGCCGAAGTCCTCATAGAGCCTGAGCGCGTCCTTGAGCTTATGGTTGGAGGTGAGCACCATCCGGCGCTGCCCCGCGTCCCGGGCGGCCTGGATGACCGCTTCCATCAGCGCGCGGCCGACGCCTTTTCCGCGGAATTCCTCCCGCACCCCAAGCTTGAGGGCCTCGCACACGCCCTCCCCCTGGAGTTCCAGCATCACCATACCCACAATCTGCTCCCCCCACCGGGCCAGCAGCACCCGTCCGCCGTCCGCCAGGAAGCGCTCCGGCGCGGCCAGCATCTCCAGGTCCACCGGCTCCAGCAGGTCGTGCTCCAGCAGCCAGGGCAGGGAGATCTCTTCCAGCTCGTGTTGATAGCGGGGATCATAGTCGATGATCGCAAAGGCATCCACGTCGGTCAGCCCTCCTTTATTCTTCGTTTAGCATACCATAGGTTCCCCCGTGCCGTCAATCTCTCCTGCTTTCGCATTCCCGCGACTCAGGTGCGTTTTCCCGGCCCGCCCGCCCCGTTCATATTTAATTTACATCCGGCCTATTGACTTTTCGGGGGGACGGTGGTACATTATCTTTAGCACTCAGAGATGTTGAGTGCTAAAATCATACGGGAGGCGGCGCAAATGGATTTGACGGAACGAAAAAAGCGGATCCTGCGCGCCATCATCGAAAGCTACATCGAGACGGCGGAACCGGTGGGTTCCAAGGCCGTCGCCGCAAATATCGGCATAGAGGTCTCCTCTGCCACCATCCGCAACGAGATGGCCGACCTGGAGTCCATGGGGCTTTTGGAAAAACCCCATACCTCCGCCGGGCGTGTGCCCTCTCCCCTGGGGTACCGGCTGTACGTCAACGAGCTGATGGAAGAACATAAGCTCTCCATCCAGGAGACGCAGCGCATCAACCAGGCCCTGCGCATGAAGATGCGGGAGCTGGACCGGGTGCTCACCGAGGCGGGCCGCGTGGTGTCCCAGTTGACCAATTATCCCGCTTTCGCCCTCTCCTCCGGCTCCGGCCGGGTGACCATCCGCCGCTTTGACCTGCTGATGGTGGAGCGCAATGCCTTTATCATCGTGGTGATGACCGATACGAATATCGTGCGCAACCGGCTCATGCGCCTGCCCTCGGACTTGACCGAGGCCCAATTGCAGATGCTCAATACCCTTTTGAATACGACCTTCACGGGCCTGTCCCTGGAGGAGATCACCCCGGAGCTGATGCGGGTGGCCCAGCATGCCGCCGGCGAGGCTTACGGCCTGATCAGTCTGGTGGTCTCCTTTGCCATTGAGGTGCTGGAGGCGCTGGAACAGCGCACCGTACACACCTCGGGCATCACCCATCTGCTGGAGCTGCCGGAGTACCGCAGTCTGGACCGGGCCCAGCCGCTGATGAGCTACCTGTCCGACGAAAACGACCCCGCCCACTTCCCCATTCCCAAGGACAACCCCATGGATATCCTGATCGGCCCGGAAAACGTAGCCGACGCGCTGAAGGATTCCAGCGTGGTGGTGGCCAGCTATGACATTGGGGACGGCATGCGGGGCGTTATCGGCGTGGTGGGCCCCACCCGTATGGATTACGCCAAGATCACCGCCCGGCTTTCCTATCTGGCGGAAGGGCTCTCCCGGCTGTTCGGCCGGGGGGAGCTGCCCGGCGGCACAGACGATAAGAAATAGGAGATGACCTCTTATGCGCGAGAAGAACGAAATGCCCAAGGACGAATTGGAGCAGGAGCCGCCTGCGCCGGAAACGCCCGGAGCCGCCGCGCCGGATGCCGGAACGGACGTCCCCGATCCCCTGCTGGAGGAGCTGGAGACCCTGAAAAACAGTCTGGCCGATCAGGAGGATAAATTTCTCCGCCTGGCCGCCGAGTACGATAATTACCGCCGCCGCAGCCAGAAGGAAAAGGAATCCGCCTGGGCGGACTCCAAGGCGGAGACGGCCGCGGCTTTTCTGCCGGTATACGATAATCTGGAGCGGGCGCTCAAGCAGGAGACCAGCGACGAGGCCTACAAGAAGGGCGTGGAGATGACCATGGCCCAGCTGCGGGAAGTCCTCTCCAAGCTGGGTATCGAGGAGATCCCCGCCCTGGGCGAGGCCTTCGACCCCAATCTTCACAACGCCGTGATGCATGTGGAGGACGAGGCAGCCGGAGAAAATACCATCGTGGACGTGTTCCAGGCGGGCTTCCGCTCCGGCGACAAGGTCATCCGCTTTGCCATGGTGAAGGTCGCCAACTAGCCCGAAGCGCGGAGCAGCCGCCCGTCGCGGAGGGCGCGCAGCAGGACGCCCAAGCGCCCCGTCCGCGCCCCGGATTTCTTTTGTTAAAACAAAACCCTGATAAATATTGGAGGAACGGAATTATGTCTAAAATCATCGGTATCGATCTCGGTACGACCAACTCCTGCGTCGCCGTCATGGAGGGCGGCGAGGCCGTTGTCATCCCCAACGCGGAGGGCAACCGCACCACCCCGTCCGTGGTGGCCTTCTCCAAGGACGGCGAGCGTATGGTGGGTCAGGTGGCAAAGCGCCAGGCCATCACCAACCCCGACCGGACCATCTCTTCCATCAAGCGTGAGATGGGCTCCAACTACAAGGTGACCATCGACGGCAAGAATTATACGCCCCAGGAGATCTCCGCCATGGTGCTGGGCAAGCTCAAGGCGGACGCCGAGGCCTATCTGGGCCAGAGCGTCACGGAAGCCGTCATCACCGTGCCCGCCTACTTTACCGACGCCCAGCGCCAGGCCACCAAGGACGCCGGACGCATCGCGGGCCTGGATGTCAAGCGTATCATCAACGAGCCCACCGCCGCAGCCCTGGCTTACGGCGTGGACAAGGACTCCGACCAGAAGATCATGGTCTACGACCTGGGCGGCGGCACCTTCGACGTGTCTGTGCTGGAGGTCGGCGACGGCGTGATCGAGGTGCTGGCCACCGCGGGCAACAACCGCCTGGGCGGCGACGACTTTGACAAGTGCGTCATGGATTGGATGGCCGCCGAGTTTAAGAAGGACACCGGCATCGACCTGAGCGGCGACAAGGTGGCCATGCAGCGCCTGAAGGAGGCCGCCGAGAAGGCCAAGATCGAGCTTTCCGGCGTCACCTCCACCAATATCAATCTGCCTTATATCACCGCCGACGCCACCGGGCCCAAGCACCTGGACCTGACCCTGACCCGGGCCAAGTTCGACCAGCTGACCGCCCATCTGGTGGAGGCGACCGCCGGCCCTGTCAAGCAGGCGATGAGCGACGCCGGCCTCTCCTCGGGCGAGCTGGCCAAGGTCCTGCTGGTGGGCGGCTCCAGCCGTATCCCCGCGGTTCAGGACATGGTCAAGAAGCTCACCGGCAAAGAGGGCTTCAAGGGCATCAACCCCGACGAGTGCGTGGCCATCGGCGCGGCCCTGCAGGGCGGCGTTCTGGTGGGCGACGTGAAGGGCCTGCTGCTGCTGGACGTTACCCCCCTGTCCCTGGGCATCGAGACCATGGGCGGCGTGATGACCAAGCTCATCGAGCGCAACACCACCATCCCGGCCAAAAAGAGCCAGGTGTTCACGACCGCCGCCGACAACCAGACCTCCGTTGAGGTCCACGTGCTCCAGGGCGAGCGTGAGATGGCCCAGTACAACAAGACCCTGGGCCGCTTCAACCTGGACGGCATCGCCCCCGCCCGCCGCGGCGTGCCTCAGATCGAGGTCACCTTCGACATCGACGCCAACGGCATCGTCAACGTATCCGCCAAGGATCTGGGCACCGGCAAGGAGCAGCACATCACCATCACCTCCTCCACCAA
>CDZT01050219.1_pt1 | contig 115584 bp, 104 predicted proteins | sample 557531 | NCBI WGS metagenome assembly CDZT01 (sample SAMEA3182066, study PRJEB8094) | gut metagenome | biome: human; feature: gut; material: Stool; isolation source: human stools | place: Canada | collected 2013-03-05
AACTCTGCGAAGAAAAAGCAGGCTGCGGAGCTGAAAAAGGCAGAGAAGCGTAAAGCCGAGGTTGACGGGCTGTTTGCTAAAATGTATGAGGACTGGTCTGCCGGACGCATAACCGAGTATAACTTCAATATGCTGTCCGAGAAGTACCAGAACGAGCAAAAGGAACTTGAAACAAAAATAAGACAGCTTCACGAAACGATGGAAGCCGCCGTACAGACCGCAGCGGATGCTGAAAAGTGGATTGCCCTAATGAAACAGTATGTCAACCCTGTGGAGCTGACCGCCGAACTTCTGAACACTCTAATTGAAAAAATAACCGTCCACGAAGCTGTCAAGGGCGAGGACGGAAGTCGTGAGCAGGAAGTAGAAATCTACTACCGCTTCATCGGCAAAATCGACTGACCTTTCTTTTTTACCCAACAATATCTTTAATTAAGGGAAACGGGGCTGTCCTGCCCGGATGTGCAGCTGCTGCCGCAGTTGGCGGATCTGTTCCATGTGACGCTGGACGATCTGTTTGGCCGGGAGGCCCCACAGCCCCAGCGGACGGCGGAGCAGGAGGAGGCGGAGCGCACCCTGCCGTGGCCGGACGACGATACCCTGTATGCGGTGATGTACCACGGGCATCAGCTGCTGACGGAAGACCCGGCGGTGCTGAAGGACCATCGGGAGGAGCTGCGGTTCGTGTACGACGGTCCGGCGGTGAATGTCAGCAGCTGGTTCGACGTGGTGTGTGAGAGCGGCCCGGTGGAGGGCAGCGTCACCGCCGGAGGAGACGTGAAGTGCGGCGAGGTAGGCGGCAGTGTCACGGCTGACGGAGATGTGGCGTGTGACGCCGTAGGCAGCGGCGTGCAGGCCGGCGGTGATGTGCATTGCGCCGGTGTGGAGGGCAATGTCACCGCAGGCGGCGATGTGGCCTGCGGCGAGGTGACGGGTGACGTCCGGAGCGGCGGCGATGTGGCCTGCGGGAGTGTAGGCGGCAGCGTCCGGGCCGGGGGAGACGTGGTGTGCCGCAAGGGCGGCGACGGCTTCGTATTCACTACCGGTGAAAGGAACGTGGAGGTTTCCGACGTGGCGGAGACAGTGGAGGATATCCGCCAGACGGCCAAGGGGTTGAAGGACAGCCTGCGGGAGATGTTCCGCAGGAAGCCTTCCGAGGAGGAGTAAGCTGTAACAGTTTTGTATCAAATTGTAACGAATTTGTATATATTAGATGAAAAATGAAAGAAAAACGGAAGGAATATAGACGTTTTTGCGAAAAACTATTGACGGGCGCAGACGGGTATGGTAAGGTCTTTTACAGAGGAGCACCGTAAAAAAGAGCTTTGAAGTGAAGGAGGATCATATTATGAAACGTTTCCTGACGATGGTGCTGATGCTGTGCCTGTGCGTGGGACTGTGCGCCGGCTGCGCCCAGAATCAGCAGCCCGATCCTCAGAAGCCGGAAAACGGTACGCTGACGGCTGAGGAGCTGGAGGAGTTTCAGGCGATGTTCACGCCGGGCAGCTGGTACAGTCAGGCCACCACCAGCAGCTATACCTCCCCGAAGGATATCGACCTGCACCACCTGTTTTACGACGGCATCGGGTTCTACGGGCTTCTCTATGGCCACACCTATCTCACCGACCGGGAGCGGGCGTATCTGACGTCGCTGGATCCGGAGTCGGTCATGCAGTACTTTCGGGCGCCCCGGCAGGTGATGGACGCCGTTCTGAAGGAGTATTTCGGCGTGTCTCTGGCGGAAACCAATCAGGTGGGGTTGTCCAAATTCGTCTACTGGGCGGAGACAGATAGCTATTACGTCGCCCACACGGATACCCGGATGACCTCCGTGACCCTCACCGGCGGCGAGCGGGCGGAGGACGGCACGGTGACGCTGCGGTATGACGGTGGCGTGATCGTCCTGCTCCACCACGATGGCCACGACACCGCAGAGTATACGGTCCATTCCCACCAGTGCGGATGACAGAGCGATATGAAACCACACATCCCCCGGAGTACTGCTCCGGGGGATGCTCTTTTCCCGGAAACAAATGGTTGTAACCGGTGGAAGGGTGTGATATAATGAGACGGAAAAATCGGCGGGGAGCCGCCTATCTGAAAAGCAGGAGGAACGAACATGAACGAGGTATGGGATCTGAGTATCCTTTACAAGGATTTTGACGACCCGGCGTTTACCGGGGATATGAAGGCACTGGACGAGGCCATTGCGGCGGTGAACGCACTGGCCGGTGAGGCGGCGGGCATGGAGCACAGCCAGCTAGTGCATCGCTTCCTGCAGGTGCAAGAGCGGGTGGAGGAGCTGGCCAACAAGCTCTTCATCTTCTGCAGCCTTCGGTGCAGCGCCAACACCGCCGATACCAAGGCCAACAGTCTGGGCGACCAGCTCAGCGCCAAGCTCAGCGGCTGCGCCGCCGCCAACGCCTCCCTGCGCCGGACGGTGGCGGAGCTGGAGGATCTGGATGCCATCATGGACGCCGACCCGGCGCTGGAGCCCTATCGCTTCCTGCTGGAGTCCATCCGCCGGGACAGCAAGTACCTGCTCACCGACCGGGAGGAGGAGCTGTTCGCCCGGATGAACATCTCCGGTGCTTCGGCGTGGGAGAGCCTGCGGGATAACCTCACCAGCAGCGTGAAGGTGGAGTACGACGGCGGCATCACCAACCTGTCCGCCATCCGCAATCTGGCCTACGATCCCGATCCCGCCGTCCGCAAGAGCGCCTATGAGGCGGAGCTGGCGTGCTATGACAAGATCAAGGACTCCGTGGCCTATGCCCTCAACAGCATCAAGCTGCAGGTCATCAACGAGTGCCAGGTCCGGGGCTATGCCTCCCCGCTGGATAAGGCCCTGTATCAGAGCCGCATGAAGCGGGAGACGCTGGATGCCCTGCTGGGGGCCATGGATGAGTATCTGCCCAAGTTCTGGCAGTATCTGCGGGCCAAGGGCAAGGCGCTGGGCCACGAGAACGGCCTGCCTTGGTACGAGCTGTTCGCCCCCATGGGCAAGAGCGACAAGAAGTACACCACACAGGATGCCAAGGACTATCTGCTGAACATCTTCGGCGGCTTCGACAGCCAGCTTCACGACATGGTGGAGCGTGCCTTCGACGAGGCGTGGATCGACTTCTATCCCCGCAACGGCAAGGTGGGCGGTGCCTTTGACTGCGGTGTCCCCAGCGCCAAGCAGAGCCGGGTGCTCACCAACTTCGACGGCGCCTTCGGTGATATCGTGACGCTGGCCCATGAGCTGGGCCATGCCTTCCACGATCAGCAGGTGTTCTCCCACCCGCTGGTGTGCCAGGAGTACACCATGCCCGTGGCAGAGACGGCCTCCACCTTCAACGAGGTGCTCACCGTCAGCGCCGCCATCGATGCCGCCGAGAGCAACGACGAGAAGTTGGCTCTGATCGAGAGCCAGCTGTCCGATGCCTGCCAGATCATCTGCGACATCTACTCCCGGTATCTGTTCGAGTCCGCCGTGTTTGCCGCCCGGCCGGAGGAGTTCCTGGATCCCGACCGCCTGTGCCAGATGATGCTGGAGGCCCAGAAGAAGGCCTACGGCGACGGGCTGGATCAGACCTGCCTGCACCCGTATATGTGGCTGTGCAAGGGCCATTATTACAGCGGCAGCCTGAGCTTCTACAACTTCCCCTATGCCTTCGGCGGACTGTTTGCCCGTGGCCTGTATGCCAAGTATCAGCAGGAGGGCAAGGATTTCGTGCCGCTGTATAAGAAGATGCTCCACGCAACCTCCGTCACCTGCGTGGAGGATACCGCCAAGATCGCAGGCATCGACCTGACGGATAAGGCCTTCTGGCGGCAGGGACTCCAGTCTCTGGCCGATGAGATCGATCTGTTCTGCCAGCTGGTAAAGTAAACCGTATTCTCCGAACATAAGCCCCCTGTCCGCCGCAAGGCGGTCAGGGGGGTTGTTTTTTGGAAGGAGATGGCACCACCATCGCCGCTTTGATGGGCTTTTCCCGGTTCGTCAGCGGATTTTGCTTGAAACAGGGGGGATAGCCTGCTATAATAAATTAGTTATTATATGCAAACATGAAAGAGGTGAGCGACTCGTGTACCTTCGGGCTTTGGAAATCCAGGGCTTCAAGAGCTTCCCTGATAAGACGGTGCTGAACTTCGGTGAGGACATCACGGCCATCGTGGGGCCAAACGGCTCCGGCAAGTCCAATATCTCCGACGCCATCCGCTGGGTCATGGGCGAGCAGAACAGCCGCCAGCTGCGGGGAGCCAAGATGGAGGACGTGATCTTCGGCGGCACGGAGAAGCGCAGCCAGATGGGCTTTGCACAGGTGACGCTGGTCATCGACAACACGGAGCACATCTTCCCCGGCCGGGACGAGGCGGAGGTGGCCGTCACTCGCCGCTACTACCGCAGCGGGGAGTCGGAATATTACATCAACCGCCAGTCCGTGCGTCTCAAGGATGTCAACGAGCTGTTTATGGATACCGGCATGGGCAGGGAGGGCTACTCCATCATCGGACAGGGCAAGATCGACGAGATCCTGTCCGTTAAAAGCGGCGAGCGCCGTGAGGTGTTCGAGGAGGCGGCGGGCATCAGCAAGTACCGCCACCGCAAGGAGGAGTCGGAGCGCAAGCTCCAGCGGACGGAGGAGAATCTGGTCCGCATCAACGACAAGATCGCTGAGCTGGAGCTGCAGGTGGAGCCCCTGCGGAAGCAGGCGGAGACGGCGAAGAAGTATCTGGTGCTGCGGGACGAGCTGCGGGTGCTGGAGATCAGCGTGTGGCTGGAAAATCTTCAGGCCCTGAAGGTCAAGGCCCGGAAGCTGGAGGCGGATCACCAGTCCGCCTGTCAGGATAAGCAGCGGGCGCAGGCGGCGCTGGATGAGGTGTATGCCGCCGCAGAGACCTGCGTGGAGCAGGTGCAGCAGAACGATATGCAGGCCGAGGCCCTCCGGGGCCGGATGTCCGGACTGGAGACGGCTGCCGGGGAGGAGGACGCTGCCATCGCCGTGCTGCAGACGGGGGTGGATCATAATCAGGAGTCCATGACCCGGCTGGAGCGGGAGATGGCCGACAGCAGCAGCCGCACGGAGGATCTGCAGGGGCAGATGGATGCTCTCACCCGGCGCACGGAGGAGATCGGCCGCCGGACACAGGAGCTGACCGGCGAGCTGGAGGGCTGGATGCAGCAGCTGCAGTCCATGACTCAGCGTGCCGGCAGCGCCGTCCGTGAGGCGGAGGCCCTGCGGGCCAGAGAGGCGCTGGCCACGGCGGCTGCCGCCGATGGAAGGGCGCAACTGTCAGGACTGGAGGCCCAGTCTCAGGCGGCCCGCACCCGACTGGAGGAGGTGGGCCGTGAGCTGGAGCAGCTGCAGGAGCGCCGCCAAACCGAGGAGAGCGCAGCAGCGGAGAACCGTAAGGCGCTGGGGGAGGCCCGTGAGGAGGCCGCAGCGGCGGAGAACGTCATTCAGGGCCACGGCCTGAAAATGGGCGGGCGACAGCGCCGGGCGCAGGAAAGCGCCCAGCAGCGGGAGCAGCTGAGCCGTCAGGCGGCGGCCATGGAGGATCGCATCCGCCTGCTGACGGAGATGGAGAAGGAATACGAGGGCTTTTCCCGTGCGGTGAAGCTGGTGATGCAGGCGGCGGACAAGGGCGGCCTGCGGGGCGTACACGGCCCGGTGGCCAGCCTCATGACCACGCAGGAGCAATACACCGTGGCCATCGAGATCGCCTTGGGCGGCGCCCTGCAAAATATCGTGGTGGACACGCAGAACGATGCAAAGTCCGCCATCGGCTACCTGAAGCAGCGGGACGGCGGACGAGCCACCTTCCTGCCTCTGGACGCTGTCCGGGGGGAGAAGCTGCGGGAGAGCCGCATCGAGGAGGAGTACGGCTTCGTGGGCGTTGCCTCGGAGCTGGTGCAGTATGAAAAGCGCTACGACGGCGTGTTCCAGAACCTGCTGGGGCGCACGGTGGTGGTGGAGGATCTGGACTGCGGCGTCACCATGGCCCGGCGGTACCAGAACCGCTTCCGCGTCGTGACGCTGGACGGGCAGGTCATCAACCGGGGCGGCTCCATGACCGGCGGCAGCGTCAGCCGCAGCGCCGGTGTACTGTCCCGTGCCAACGAGCTGCAGCGGCTGGCAGGTCAGCTGGAGCAGCTGCGTGGGCAGCTGGCGGATGCCGACCGCCGGGCGCAGGAGACGGGTCGTGAGCTGCAAAAGGCCCAGTATGAACTGGATGTGGCCAAGGAGCAGCAGCGGGCGGCAGCCCAACAGGTGCTGACACTGGAGGGCCGGCAGGAGCACCATGAGATCCTGCTGGAGAATCTGCGCCTGTCTCAGGACGGCCTGCAGCAGGAGCGGGAGACTTTGACCCGGCGCCTACAGGAGCAGGAGACGCAGATGCAGGCGGTGCGTCAGGAGATCGCCGCCCACGAGGGCGAGGCGGAGCGCCTGTCCCGTCAGGCGGAGGAGAGCCGGGCCGGGCAGAGCGACCTACAGACCCGGACAGATGAGATCTCCGGCCAGATCACCGAGCATAAAACGGCGCTGGCGGCGCTGGCGGCGGAGCGGGGGACCTCACTCCACAGCCGTCAGGAGCTGGAGCGTCTGCAGGCCCAGATGCATACAGACCGGGCCGGCCGGGAGGCGCTGCTGGAGCGGTTCCGTCGGTCCAATGAGGAAGCCGGCCGGGAGATGGATATCCACCGGCAGAAGGCGGAAGAGCTGCGGGCCGGATGCCGCCAGCTGAAGGAGCAGCTGGCATCGCTGGCGGCGGAGAAGCTGGAGCTGGAGCGCCGCCGCACCCAGCAGAATCAGGAGATGCAGCGCTGCAATGAGGAGGTCCTCCACACGGAGCGTGAGGTGGCCCGGCTGGAGCAGCAGAAAAACGCCGCCGCCATGGAGGAGAAGAATATTCTGGATAAGCTGTGGGAGAGGTATGAACTGAGCCACTCCGAGGCTCAGAGCCAACGCATGGAGCTGGAGAGCATCCCCAAGGCCACCCGCCGCATCGGGGAGTTGAACCGGGAGATCAAGAGCCTCGGCACTCCCAACATCGGGGCCATCGAGGAGTTCGACCGGGTGAATACCCGCTATACCTACCTCTCCGAGCAGCGGACGGACGTGGAGAAGGCCAAGGAGGAGCTGACGGGGGTCATTGACGAGATCACCCGCCAGATGACGGAGATCTTCGCCCAGCAGTTCCAGCTGCTCAACGAGAGCTTTCAGGAGACGTTTCTGGAGCTGTTCGGCGGCGGCAAGGCCCGGCTGGAGCTGGAGGATGAGAACGACATCCTGGGCTGCGGTATCGAGATCAAGGTGCAGCCCCCCGGCAAGCAGCTGAAAACCATCACACTGCTGTCCGGCGGCGAAAAGGCCTTCGTGGCCATTGCCCTGTACTTCGCCATCATGAAGGTACATCCCACGCCCTTCTGTGTCATGGACGAGATCGAGGCGGCACTGGACGAGACCAACGTGGTGCGCTACGCCCGGTATATGCGCCGCATCGCCGGTAAGACGCAGTTCATCGTCATCACACACCGCCGCGGCACTATGGAGGAGGCCGACGTGCTGTACGGCGTTACCATGCAGGAGCGTGGCGTCAGCCGCATCCTCACCATCAACCTCAATGATATGGCCAAGGAGCTGAAGATCAAATAACCGGGCGGCAGCCCGATGCAAGGAGGAAGCAGCCATGGGACTGTTTGCAAAATTCAAGGAGGCGTGGCTCAAGCCCATGTCCTTCGACTCCCTCAACGAGGGATTCTACGACGATCTGGAGGAGGCTCTGATCCTGGCGGACGTGGGCATGGATACGGCGGTGGACGCCGTGGCCCAGCTGAAAAAGCGGGCCTATGCCAAGCTGCTGACCCACGAGGAGGACGTGAAAAACGCCCTGCGGGACATTCTGACGGAAAAGCTGTCGGTGGGCGATCCCGCGCTGGACCTCTCTACCCGGCCCAGCGTGGCCCTCATCATCGGCGTCAACGGCGTGGGTAAGACCACGTCCATCGGCAAGCTGGCCCACCGGCTGAAGAATGAGGGCAAGAAGGTGCTGCTGTGCGCCGGAGATACCTTCCGTGCTGCCGCCGCCGATCAGCTGGAGATCTGGGCGGAGCGGGCCGGCGTGGATATCGTGCGCCAGAACGAGGGAGCCGACCCCGGCGCCGTGCTGTTTGACTCGCTGGCGGCGGCCAAGGCCCGGAATACGGATGTGGTGCTGTGCGACACGGCAGGCCGCCTGCACAACAAGGATAATCTGATGAAGGAGCTGGCGAAGCTCCGCAAGATCATCGACCGGGAGGCCCCCAGCGCCGCCAAGGAGACGCTGCTGGTGTTGGACGCCACCACCGGCCAGAATGGCCTCATTCAGGCCCGGCAGTTCAAGGAGACGGCGGGCCTGACGGGCATCATCCTCACCAAGCTGGACGGCACCGCCAAGGGTGGCATCGTCATTGCCATCGCACAGGAGCTGCAGGTGCCGGTGAAGTTCGTGGGCCTTGGCGAGGGTATCGACGACCTGCGCCCCTTCGACGCAAGGGAATTCGTCAACGATCTTATCTGAGGAGGAAGGCATATGACCCGTGCAGATGGACGAAAATATAATGAGTTGCGCCCGGTGGAGATCACCACGGGCTTCATCAAATTCGCTGAGGGCAGTGTGCTGATCCGCTGCGGCGACACGGTGGTGCTCTGTAACGCCAGCGTGGAGGAGCGGGTGCCGCCCCATGTGGCCCCCGGCTGCGGCTGGGTGACGGCGGAGTATTCCATGCTGCCCCGTGCCAATCGCCAGCGCTCCCGCCGGGACATCGACAAGCTGAAGCTCTCCGGCCGCAGCGCCGAGATCCAGCGCCTTATCGGCCGCAGCCTCCGTGCGGCGGTAGACCGCCGCCTGCTGGGCGAGCGCACCATCACCGTGGACTGCGACGTGCTGCAGGGCGACGGCGGCACCCGTACCGCCTCCGTTACCGGCGGCTTCATCGCTCTGGCACTGGCCTGCCGCAAGCTGGTGGAGGAGGGCGTGCTGCCCCGGACGCCGGTGAAGCACTTCGTGGCGGGCATCTCCGCCGGCATCATCGACGATGCACCCATGCTGGACCTGCCGTACAGCGAGGACAGTCGGGCCATGGTAGACCTGAACTGCGTCATGAATGAGCTGGGGGAGATCATCGAGCTTCAGGGTACCGGTGAAGGCCGGGCTTTTACGGCCGCAGAGCAGCAGGAGCTGGTGGAGCTGTGCGCCAAGGGCTGCCGGGAGCTGATCCGGAAGGAAAAGGATATTCTGGGGGAGGTACTGTGATGAAATTCGTATTGGCTTCTCATAATCAGGGCAAGCTGGCGGAGATGCAGCGCATTTTGGGCCAGCTGGGGGTGGAGGTAGTGCTTCAGTCCGAATTGGGGCTGGCGCTGGAGCCGGGGGAAACCGGCACCACCTTCACGGAAAACGCCCGCATCAAGGCCGAGGCCGTCATGCAGGCCAGCGGCCTGCCCGCCATTGCCGACGACTCCGGCCTGTGCGTGGACGCCCTCAACGGCGCCCCCGGTGTGTACTCCGCCCGCTATGGCGGCTTGGACGACGATGTGGCCCGCTATCGGCTGCTGCTGGAAAACCTCCGGGGAGCCGGGACCCGTGCCGCCCACTTCCACACGTCGGTGGTTTGCTGCTTCCCCAACGGGGACATGCTGGAGGCCGAGGGCGACTGCCACGGCACCATCGCCTATGCCCCGCAGGGGGAGAACGGCTTCGGCTACGACCCGGTGTTCTTCGTGCCGGAGCTGAGAAAGACCTTCGCCCAGCTGACGCCGGAGGAGAAGAATGCCATCAGTCATCGGGGCGTGGCCCTGCGGGCCTTTGGTGAAAAACTGAAAGAATATATGGAGAATCACTGATATGGAACTGACAAGCAAGCAGCGAGCCCAGCTGCGGGGGATGGCGTCCACGCTGGATACCATCGTCCATGTGGGCAAAGACGGCATCGGGGAGAACCTCATCAAGCAGGTCAACGACGCCCTGGAGGCACGGGAGCTCATTAAGGGCCGGGTGCTGGAAAACTCCATGCTCACCGCCCGTGAGGCAGCGGAGGAACTGAAGGTGGCCGCCCGGTGCGAGGTGGTGCAGGTCATCGGCAGCAAATTCGTCCTCTATCGGATGCAGCATGACAAGGCCAAGCGGAAGATCGAGCTGGTCAAGGACCGGAAGAAGAGCGTGTGATATGAAGATCGGTATTTACGGCGGGACCTTTGACCCCATTCACCGGGGTCATATCACGGCGGCGCAGGCAGCGGCGCAGCAGTTGGGGCTGGACCTTCTGCTGCTGATCCCCGCCAGCATCCCGCCTCATAAGGCGCTGCCGGAGGGTGGCGCCGATGCCGCCCAGCGTCTGGAGATGGCCACGCTGGCCACGGCGGAGCTGTCCTGCCCTGCACAGGTGCTGGACGTGGAGGTGAAGCGGCGGGGGAAGAGCTACACGGCAGATACCCTCCGCACCCTGCGGCAGCAATACCCGGAGGATGAGCTGTGGCTGCTGATGGGAACGGATATGTTCCTGTCTCTGCAGGACTGGCGTGAGCCGCAGGAGATCCTGCGCCTTGCCCGTGTGGCGGCCTTCAGCCGCACCGGGGACCCGGAGCAGCAGCGCTTTGCCCGGCAGAAGGCGTATCTGGAGAAGACCTTCGGGGCGCAGGTGACGGTGGTGGAGAACCCCCATGTGGTGGATATCTCCTCCACCCGTCTGCGGCAGCTGCTGCCGGAGGGCAGGGAGTACCTGCCGGAGGCGGTGTACGGCTACATCCTGCGCCAGCGGCTCTACGGCACCCATGCGGAGCTGAAGCACCTGACGCCGGAGGAGCTGCGGCCCATCGCCCTGAGCTTCTTAAAGCCCAAGCGGATGCCCCATGTGCTGGGAACAGAGCAGGAGGCCATCCGGCTGGCCCGGCGCTACGGGGCCGACGAGACGGACGCCCGCATCGCCGCCCTCCTCCACGACTGCACCAAGAAACTGGATATGGAGCAGCAGCTGGCTCTGTGCCGCGGGTACGATATCCGGCTGGACGGGCTGGAGCAGCACGCCCTGAAGCTGCTGCACGCCAAGACCGGTGCCGCCGTGGCCCGTGACATCTTCGGCGTGAAGGACGCCGTTTACGAGGCCATCCGCTGGCACACTACCGGCAAGCCGGATATGACCCTGCTGGAAAAGGTCATCTATCTGGCGGACTACATCGAGCCAAATCGGGACTTTCCGGGGGTGGACGAGCTGCGCCGTGCGGTATACGACGATTTGGACAAGGGCCTCCTGATGGGCCTGTCCGACACCATCGACGAGATGGAGCGCATGGGCAATCCCGTGCATCATGATACGCTGGAAGCGAGAGATTTTCTGTTAAGAGGTGAAGCAAAATGAAGAATGCCAAGGAACTGGCGCTGTTGGCAGCCCGTGCGCTGTCGGATAAAAAGGGAAAGGAAATTCAGGTGCTGGAGATCGGGGAGCTGACCACGCTGGCGGACTACTTTGTTATTGCCACCGGCTCCTCCAACACCCAGATCAACGCACTGGTGGACAACGTGGAGAAGGTCCTGCTGGAGGAGGCGGAGGAGAATCCCCTGCACCGGGAGGGCTACCGTGGCGGCACGTGGGTGCTGCTGGACTACGGTTGCATCGCTGTCCACGTCTTTAACGCCGAGGCCCGTGAGTTCTACGGGCTGGAGCGCCTGTGGCGTGACGGTACGCCGGTGGATCTGACGGGCGTGGTGGACGCCAAGGAATAAAACAATTCCCTACCAAACGCTTGACAAATCCATCGAAGGATATTATCATAAAAAGGTATTGTCAAAAGCAATGAAGGGAAAAAGGCAAGGCAGACCTGCCCCAAGAGAGCCGGCGTGTGGTGCGAACCGGCGGAGGTGCCTTGCTGTACTGGCCCCGGAGCCTCCTGCCTGAACAGGGCGGGACGTATGGCCTGCGTTAAAGCCGCCTGAGCGTGAGGGGGGGGAGAACCTCATCACGGAAGCAGGGTGGTACAGCGAGTTGCTTCGCCCCTGACCGCAGCAGCGGTCGGGGGCTTTTGCTTTGTCAGGAAAAGACTGTAACATAAAAGGAGAAAACGACATGAAGTACGATTTTGCTGCCATCGAGAAAAAGTGGCAGAAGCGGTGGGAGGAGACCAAGCCCTACGCCGCCGTCACCGGGGACAAGCGCCCCAAGTTCTACGGCCTCATCGAGTTCCCCTACCCCTCCGGTCAGGGCCTCCATGTGGGCCACCCCCGGCCCTTCACGGCCATGGATATCGTCACTCGCAAAAAGCGTATGGAGGGCTATAATGTTCTGTACCCCATCGGCTTCGATGCCTTCGGCCTGCCCACGGAGAACTACGCCATCAAGAACCATATCCACCCCGCCATCGTCACCAAGCAGAACATCGCCAACTTCACCAGCCAGTTGAAAATGCTGGGCTACGGCTTTGATTGGGACCGCTGCATCGACACCACCGACCCCAGCTACTACAAGTGGACCCAGTGGATCTTCCAGCAGATGTTCAAGCGGGGCCTTGCCTATAAGGCCACCATGCCCGTCAACTGGTGTACCAGCTGCAAGTGCGTGCTGGCCAACGAGGAAGTGGTCAACGGCGTCTGCGAGCGCTGCGGCAGCGAGGTCATCCGCAAGGAGAAGAGCCAGTGGATGCTGAAGATCACCGCCTACGCCCAGCGTCTGCTGGACGATCTGGAGGACGTGGACTACATCGAGCGTGTCAAGATCCAGCAGCGCAACTGGATCGGCCGTTCCACCGGAGCCGAGATCACCTTCCAGACCAACATCGGTGACGAGGTCACCGTCTATACCACCCGTGCCGATACCCTGTTCGGCACCTCCTACATGGTCATCTCTCCGGAGCATCCCCTGCTGAAGAACTGGCAGCCCCACATCAAGAACTGGGATGCCGTGGCCGCCTATCAGGAGGAGGCTGCCCGCAAGTCCGACTTCGAGCGTGGTGAACTGAACAAGGAAAAGACTGGCGTCCGGCTGGAGGGCATCGAGGCCATCAATCCCGTCACCCACAAGCCTCTGCCTCTGTTCGTCTCCGACTACGTCCTCATGGGCTACGGCACCGGCGTGGTCATGGGTGTCCCCGGCCACGATCAGCGTGACTGGGAGTTCGCCAAGAAGTTCGGCCTGCCCATCATCGAGGTGGTGCAGGGCGGCGATGTCACCAAGGAGGCCTTCGTGGCCAAGGATGACAGCGCCATCATGGTCAACTCCGGTTTCCTCAACGGTATGACCGTCAAGGAGGCCATCCCCGCCATGAAGAAATATGTGGTGGAGCAGGGCTTCGGCAAGGAGAAGGTGAACTTCAAGCTCCGTGACTGGGTGTTCTCCCGCCAGCGCTATTGGGGTGAGCCCATCCCTCTGGTGAACTGCGAGAAGTGCGGCTGGGTGCCGGTGCCGGAGGAGCAGCTGCCTGTGGTGCTGCCGCAGGTGGAGAGCTACGAGCCCACCGATGACGGTGAAAGTCCCCTCAGCAAGATGACCGATTGGGTCAACACCACCTGCCCCTGCTGCGGCGGCCCTGCCAAGCGGGAGACGGACACCATGCCCCAGTGGGCCGGCTCCAGCTGGTACTTCCTGCGCTATATGGACCCCCACAATGACAAGGCACTGGCCAGCAAGGAGGCGCTGGATTATTGGAGCCCCGTGGACTGGTACAACGGCGGCATGGAGCATACCACGCTGCATCTGCTGTACTCCCGCTTCTGGCATAAGTTCCTCTATGACATCGGTGTGGTCCCCACCAAGGAACCCTACGCCAAGCGTACCAGCCACGGCATGATCCTTGGCGAGGGCGGCGAGAAGATGTCCAAGTCCCGTGGCAACGTGGTCAATCCCAACGATATCGTGGCCCAGTACGGCGCCGACACCATGCGTCTGCACATCATGTTCATCGGTGACTTCGAGAAGGCCGTCACATGGTCCAACGAGGCCGTCAAGGGCTCCAAGCGCTTCCTGGATCGCTGCTGGAATCTCATGGAGCTGGCGCAGGACAGCGATGAGATCTCCGAGAAGAACGCCTCCATCATCCACAAGACCATCAAGAAGGTCACCACCGACATCGACGACCTGAAGATGAACACCGCCATTGCCGCCCTCATGGCCATGGTCAACGAGTTCTACGCTTCCGGCCTGACCCGTGGCGACCTGCAGCAGCTGATGCTGATGCTCTCTCCCTTCGCCCCCCACATGGTGGAGGAGATGTGGGAGCTCACCGGCTACGCCGCCAAGACCGGCAAGATGGCCATGCAGATGCCTTGGCCCACTTGGGACGAGTCCAAGACCGTGGACTCCCACGTGGAGATGGCCGTGCAGGTCAACGGCAAGCTCAAGGGTACCGTTACCGTGGCCATGGACAGCGACGAGGAGACGGTGAAGGCCGCCGCTTTGGCGCTGGATAAGATCCAGAAGGCCGCCGACGGCATGACGGTCGTTAAGACCATTCTGGTGAAGAATAAGCTCATCAACCTCATCGTCAAGCCCGCCAAGTAAAAACGCAGAAGCGCCGCCTCCCACGAAGGGAGGCGGCGCTTTTTCTGCCCAAAAACCCCTTTTTCCCCGGAGAATGTGGTATTTTATGTAATGCTGCATAAGCACACTGCAAATATTTGCGTCAAATCGATGAAAATTGGCGTTCCCTCTTGCAATTTGCCGTAAGGAGTGCTAATATGCGTGTATAGACAGTGTGACGAACCGCCCATGGGCGGTTATCGTTTCGCCTGAAACGATAAGGAACCCTCCCTGTGCAAGCGCTCCATCGGTCACACACAAAAAATAGGAGGAAGATATCATGACAAATCGTAAGTCCACCAAACGGGCCTTGCTGGGCAGCGTCATGGCCATGGTCCTTTGCCTGGCCATGTTGGTAGGCGCTACCTTTGCATGGTTCACCGACACCGCAAGCACGGGTGTCAACAAGATTCAGGCCGGTAATCTGGACATCGAGATTCAGGATGAAAATGGCAAGCCCGTTACAAATCTGAGCTGGGTCAAGGCCGAAGGGGCCGAGGGCGAGCAGGTTCTGTGGGAGCCGGGCTGCACCTATGAGTTGACCCCCTTCCAGATCGTCAACAAGGGCAATCTGGCCCTGAAGTACAAAATCGTTGTTACCGGTCTGGAGGGTGACTCTGGTCTGCTGAAGGTCATCACCTTTACCTATAAGACGGCGGATGGAGCTGCCTTTGACATCAATCAGGAAGGTCACCTGACCGCCAAGGGTACGGATAAGGCATCGACCGGTCTGATCACCCTCACCGGTACGATGGCTACCACCGCAGGCAATGATTACATGGGCAAGGAGCTCAAGAACATCACCATCACCGTGGTGGCTACGCAGGACACCGTAGAGAGCGACAGCTTCAACGACAGATACGATAACGCTGCCGAGTATCCCGAAAAGATACCCACCACCGTTACCGTTGCAACGGCTGAGGAGCTGAGAACGGCACTGACCACCCTCACGGATGCAGGCTCCGGTGACAACAAGGTCATCATCAACGGGGATATCACGCTGGCAGAGGGCGAGACCTGGACGCCCGTTACGGTGGATGGTTATCGTGGCGCCGGTGTCATTACGGTGGAGGGCAACGGCCATACCATCTCCGGCCTGAACAACGCTCTGTTCGCCGGCGGTTTTGCCGGTACCTCCGGTATCGTAATCAAGGATCTGACGTTGGATAAGATGACCATCAACGACAGCACCAATACGCAGGGCATCGGTGCATTCATCTGCAATGTGGATTCCATGCCGAAAATCGATCTGGTCAACTGCCATTTGACCAATTCCACCATCACCAGCACCGCTGGCGCTCGTGTGGGTGGCCTTGTGGGCTGGTCCTCCGGCTATAACAAACCCAATGACGGCCCGGTGGATACCTATGTGACCATCACCAACTGCTCTGTGGAGAACTGCGAAATCACGGCCAAAGGCTCTGTGGGCGGTATCATCGGTCACGCCGGTGCAAACCCCGCCACCTATCACTCCATCACCGACTGCACGGTGACGAATACCAAACTGCACTCCACGGATGATGGTGGCTGGCGTGTCGGCGTAGTGGTGGGTACGGCCAATGTTGGCGAGGTCACCATCAACCATGCCGTTTCTACCGGCAATACCCTTGCACAGGACAGCAAGACCGCTCCTGCCGATCAGAGCGAGCTGTACGGACGCTTTGTTCCCGGCACCACCGGTAAACTGACCATTGACGGCACTGCAATAAAGGGCTAAATCAGTACCGTTTTGAATGTAAGTCCCGCCTGTATCGACAGGCGGGACTTTTTTCGCAATTCCCGCCGTTTTTTCTGAAAATGCCTTGACAAGTGCCATACTTCCCGGTATAATATCCCCTGTTAAAGTCATGTATAGTGGCTCTTAAAGAGCACCCTGGAAATAGCCGGGTGCATCGGAGGGAGGGAAAAATAGATGTCCGAAGTACACGTCAAGGAAGGCGAGTCCCTGGATAGCGCTCTGAAGCGTTTCAAGAGAAGCTGTGCGAAGGCTGGCGTTCTGGCTGAGGTGCGTAAGAGAGAGTGCTACGAAAGCCCCAGCGTGAAGCGCCGCAAGAAGTCCGAGGCTGCCCGCAAGAACAGAAACAAGAGATATTATTGATCTCACTGCGAAGGTCTGAGCATCTGCTCAGACCTTCGTTTTTTCAGATTTTCGATGCGTCAGCCTTCCCCGGTGAAGAGAAATCCCGTGAGATCCTCCACCTCCGGCAGCATCACGAACCCCTCCCGGATGCCCAGCGCTTGGCCCATCTCCATTTTCCGCTTCAGCGTTCCGGCGTCATCAAAGAGAACGAAGTGCGTCTGGCCGCCCCGGCGATAGGTGAAGTACCGGGCGCACAGATCCTCGGCGTAGAACACGGACCGCCCCTGCAGCCGTATGGCCAGCTCCTCCCGGCTCAGCCGTATCCCCTCGCCGCTGGGGCAGGGCAGGGGGAAGTCCATCATCAGCCGCTCCAGGTCCAGCGCCAGCCGCTGAGCGCCGTAGGCGGCGCAGGCCTCCTCCAGACGACCCTGCAGGCTGCCGCCGGAGAGGGCGGTACACAGCAGCACCACCGTCTCCGGCGAGGCAGCGGCGTAGATCTCCGGCACATAGAGGCGGCGGCCGTAGGCCGTCAGCAGCGGCGCCAGCTGCCGGATCAGGGCCGCCCGATCCTCCGCCCACCGGCCCTCCGGCAGCTCCTCCAGATCCAGCACTATCCCGGAAAAGCCCCGCCGCAGACACACCCGCACCAGCTGACGGGCCAGCGGCTCCGGCTGCTCCACTGCCGGGGCCTGTCGGTCAGATACCACCATCAGGCCACCCCGCAGCGCCGCCGGGAGGGGCGCTGCCAGCAGCTGGGAGCCCGGCCCGATGCGGTAGGCTGCATGGGCCAGTTGAGCCGTGGCGGCTCTGGCCTGTGCCAGCCGGTTCGGTGCGGCAGTGAGATACAGCGTCATGTTCAGTCCCCCTTGTCATCCGGCGGATTTCATGGTATGATAGCGCTGACAGGCAGAGAGGAGGCCCGGAATGATGCGGAAGCGTTCTCCTCTGCCCGTGGATACCATAGGCAGATTATGTAGGCAGGAGCGGATGTATGCGAGTATCATTGGTGCCGGACCGGCTGTTTGAAACCTATGAGGAGATCACCCCGGAGTATCTGCGGCAGCGGGGCATCCGGCTGCTGCTGAGCGATCTGGACTATACGCTGGCTCCTAAGTACGTCCCTCACCCGGACGACCGGGTAAGGGAGTGGCTGCGCCGCATGGAGGAAGGCGGGGTGCAGGTGATGATCCTGTCCAACAACCGATCCTCCCACCGGGTGGAGACCTTTTGCCGGGAGCTGGGCATCCCCTATGTGGGCCATGCACAGAAGCCCCGCACCACGGGCTTCCGCCGGGCCATGGAGCAGGCCGGGGTCACCGCCGCCGAGACGGCCATGCTGGGGGATAAGCTGCTGACGGATATGCTGGGGGCCAATCTGGCGGGGGTACTGGCTCTGATGGTGGAGCCCGCCGGAGGGCCAAAGGGTGCATGGAACTGGGTGCTCCACGCCTTGCAGGCGCCCTTTAAGGCCGTCTGCCGCCGCAGGTACACATAATTTCCCAGGAAAGCGGGAAAAAATATGGCAAAGCCCTTGCCAAAACGGGACATATCATGTAAAATACAACTGCTATGCAAATTCATGAATCCGAGGAAATACTCCCACAGAAGGAGATTTTCTCATAATATGGGAGGATACAACTATGGCAACTATTACCGCCGGTGATTTCAGAAACGGCAAGACCTTCGAGTACGAGGGCAAGATCATGACGGTCGTGGAGTTCCAGCACGTCAAGCCCGGCAAGGGCGCTGCCTTCGTCCGCACCAAGATGAAGAATGTGGTGACCGGCGCCGTCACCGAGACTTCCTTCAACCCCACCGCTAAGTTCGAGGAGGCCTTCGTGGAGCGCAAGGACATGGCTTACAGCTACAACGACGGCGACCTGTACTACTTCATGGATCAGGAGACCTATGACATGGTCCCCCTGAACAAGGATATTCTGGGCGACGCCTTCCGCTTCGTCACCGAGAACACCGTCTGCAAGGTGCTGAGCTACAAGGGCAGCGTCTTTGGTCTGGAGTGTCCCAACTTCATGGATCTGGAGGTCACCGAGACCGAGCCCGGTCTGGCCGGCAACACCGCCACCAACACCCTCAAGCCCGCCACCGTGGAGACCGGCGCTGAGGTGAAGGTGCCCCTGTTCATCAACATCGGTGATAAGATCAGTATCGACACCCGTACCGGCGAGTACATCGGCCGGGCCAAGTAAGGAAAGGACCACCGTACTTAGAAAGGAGAACAAACATGGAGATTTCTGAGAAGGTAGCGTATCTGAAGGGTCTGGCCGAGGGGCTGGCTCTGGACACCGAGTCCAAGGAGGGCAAGCTCATTGCCGCCATCATCGACGTGTTGGACGATATGTCCGAGAAGTTCGAGGATCTGGAGGACGAGCTGTGCGACGTGGAGGACGGTCTGGACGCCGTCAGCGACGACCTGTGCGAGGTGGAGGAGGCCCTCTACGAGCTGGAGGACGATGACGACGAGTATGACGAGGACGAGGATGACGACGAGGAGTACTTCGAGACCACCTGCCCCGTCTGCGAGGAGGAGATCGTGTTCGACGAGGACACGCTGGAGAGCGGCGAGATCCGCTGCCCCAACTGCGGCGAGAAGCTGGAGTTCGACCTGAGCGATCTGGCGGATGCCGAGGATGAGGACGAGGAGTAAGCAGCTGACTTGCGGCAAAAATAGCGATGAAAAGGCCCGGCGCATGATGCGCCGGGCCTTTTTGCGTGCTGTATGGGGGAGTGCCGGGGCCGCAAGGCGGTGGATGGCGTACAGGTCACGGGCGGTCTGCCGTCCAATGGTATGCCAGCCGGGGCGTTCCGTCCCGCACATGGATCGTGCCGCAGGGGAGGAAGCCGTTCTCTTCCAGCAAATGCTGCATGGTGCGGTTGTCGGCGTGGGTATCCGCTCGGACATTCCGGGAAATGGCCTTGCAGTAGTCCGCAGCACAGCGGAAGAGACCGTGTGTCCGGCCGTCCCCGGCCAGACGGTGGATGGTGAGGTAGGGGGCGTCGTTCCGCCAGGCACCCTCTATCCGGGAATAGGTGGGTTCGGGGGTATCCAGCAGCGCAAACACCCCATGTATCCCGGCTTCATCGCTAAGGACCCGGCAGATGCCCTGAGCGATATCGGAGCGGATCAGCTCCGGCGACGGATAGGAGCGGCCCCACTGGGTGGGATTTCCGGTTTGCAGCATATATTCCTGCGCCGTGCGATAGATGGCCATAAGCTGCGGCTGATCGGCGGCAGCGGCTCTGCGGATGGTCAGCATGGAGGGCTCCTTTCATGGTGGAGATGTACATCGTTGATAAGGAGAGTATAGCATATCCGGGCGGCCGCCGCAAGAACGCATCGGATGGTTGGAAGGGGCTTTCATAAGCTGCGGAAAAGGCTGAAAAAAGCGCACGGGATAGCCCGTGCGCTTTTTCGTTGTGGGATTCGTAGAAATGGTGTCTTGACGGCCACCGGCGCTTGACGGGGGGAGGGGATTGGAGTAAAATAAGCCCACAAAGGTGGGGTAGGGGAGTTTGCGCCTGCCCCGGAGACGGAGGGGAGAGCATGGAAGGCGGTCTGAAACGGTTTTTCGAGGGCAGCTGGCAGGAGGCGCAGTCTCTGCTGGGCGCACACCGCACGGCGGAGGGCTGGTGCTTCCGGGTCTATGCCCCCAATGCTCGGAGCGTCCGGGTGGCGGGGGACTTCAGCGACTGGCAGGGCCTTGCCATGAACCGCTGGCCGGAGGGCATCTGGGAGACCACGGTGCCGCAGGCCCAAGTGGGGCAGTCCTATAAATATGTGGTGGAGGGCGCCGATGGGCGCACCCGGTGGAAGGCGGATCCCTACGGCGTTTACAGCCAGCTGCGTCCGGCGAACGCCAGCCGTCTGTGGGAGATGGCACCCTATCCGTGGCGGGATGCGGCATGGAGGGAAAAACGCCGCAGGGAACCGCTGTGGGAGGGACCACTCAACATCTACGAGGTGCATCCCGGCTCCTGGCAGCGGCAGGAGGACGGCAGCTTTCTCACCTATCGGCAGCTGGCGGACCGGTTAGCCCCCTATGTTCGGGACATGGGCTATCACGCCGTGGAGCTGCTGCCGGTGACGGAGTATCCGCTGGATGACTCGTGGGGGTATCAGTGTGTGGGATATTTTGCCCCCACCGCCCGCTACGGCACCCCGGAGGATCTGAAATATTTCGTGGATCGGATGCATCGGGCCGGGATCGCCGTGATTCTGGACTGGGTGCCGGCCCACTTCTGCAAGGATGAGCACGGGCTCATCGATTTCGACGGCACCTGCCTGTACGAGTACGGCGACCCTCTGAAGCGGGAACACGCCGGATGGGGAACACGGGTCTTTGACTTCGGCCGGGGCGAGGTGCGGAGCTTCCTGCTGTCCTCGGCGGCGTGGTGGCTGCGGGAGTACCACATGGACGGCCTGCGGGTGGATGCCGTGGCGTCTATGCTGTATCTGGACTATGACCGGCAGGAGTGGCGGCCCAACGTCTACGGCGGCCATGAGAATCTGGAGGCCATCTCCTTTTTGCAGGATCTGAATCGGATGGCCGCCGCCATGGATCCGCCGGCCCTGACGGCGGCGGAGGAGTCCACGGCGTGGCCCAAGGTCACATGGCCTGTAGAGGAGGGAGGTCTGGGCTTCGACCTCAAGTGGAACATGGGGTGGATGAACGACATCTGCCACTATCTGAAAATGGATCCGTGGTTCCGCCAGTACCACCACAAGGATGTGACCTTCTCCATGGTGTACGCCTTCTCGGAGCGGTTCGTGCTGCCGGTGTCCCACGACGAGGTGGTTCACATGAAGGGCTCCCTCCGGGGGAAGATGCCCGGCGACGACTGGCGGCAGCTGGCGGGGGTGCGGGGCTTTTACCTGTACCTGCTGGCGCACCCCGGCAAGAAGCTGACCTTCATGGGAACGGAACTGGCCCAATGGCACGAGTGGGATTTCGCCGGACAGCTGGACTGGTATCTGCTGGAGCAGGAGGACTGCCGCCGGACCCATGAATGTATCCGGGCGCTGAACCGCTTTTATCGGAAAAACCGGCCCCTGTGGGAGAACGACAGCGACTGGAATGGCTTCGAGTGGCTGGTGGCCGATGACAACCACAGCAACGTCATCGTGTTCCTGCGGCGGGATCGGGCGGGCCATGAGCTGGTGTGTGCGGTGAATTTCTCCCCGGAGGCGTGGGAGGACTACCGCTTCGGCGTGCCGGGGGGCAAGCGGTATTATGAAGAGGTGTTCAACACCGACAGCCTCCAGTGGGGCGGCTCCGGTGTGTGCAATGAGGGGCTGCTGACCGTGGAGGACATTCCCTCCCACGGGAGAGAGAGATCCCTGAAAATCAGGATCCCGCCGCTGGGCGGGGTGATCCTCAAGGGCCGGTCCAGGCGGCCCGCAGAATCGAAAAACGGAACGGAGGGACGGACATGAAAAAAGAATGTGTCGCCATGCTTCTGGCTGGCGGACAGGGGAGCCGGCTGTATGTGCTTACCGGCGACATGGCAAAGCCTGCGGTACCCTTTGGCGGGAAGTTCCGCATCATTGATTTTCCCCTGTCCAACTGCGCCAACTCCGGTATCGACACTGTGGGCGTGCTGACCCAGTACCGGCCGCTGGAGCTCAACAGCTACATCGGCAACGGTCAGCCGTGGGAGCTGGACCGGCTGGACGGCGGCGTTCACATTCTGCCGCCCTACCAGAGCGCCACCGGCGCCAGCTGGTACAAGGGGACGGCCAACGCCATCTATCAGAACATCGGCTTCGTGGATCTGTACGATCCGGAGTATGTGGCGGTGCTCTCCGGCGACCACATCTATAAGATGGACTATGCCGTGATGCTGCGCCGCCACAAGGAGACTGAGGCTGCCTGCACCATCGCCGTGATGGAGGTGCCGTGGGCGGAGGCCAGCCGCTTCGGTATCATGTCGGTGGACGGGGAGGACCGCATCACGGAGTTTGCCGAAAAGCCCAAGGAGCCCAAGAGCAATCTGGCGTCGATGGGCATCTATATCTTCACATGGAGCAAGCTGCGAGAGTATCTGATGGCCGACGAGGCGGACCCCGCTTCGGAAAACGACTTCGGCAAGAACATCATCCCCGCCATGCTGGCGGCGGGGGAGCGGATGACCGCATGGCGCTTTGACGGCTACTGGAAGGACGTGGGGACACTGGTGTCCCTGTGGGACGCCAACATGGATATGCTGAGTCCCGGCTCCGGGCTGAATCTGCTGGATCGCCGGTGGCCTATTTACAGCCGCACACCCTCCTGTCCCCCGGCCTATGTGGGGCCCAAGGCGGACATCGGCAACAGCGCCGTGGCCAAGGGCTGCGAGGTGCTGGGCGAGGTAAAGAACAGCGTCCTCAGCTACAACACCCAGGTGGGGGAGGGGGCCGTCGTCTCCTACTCCGTGCTGATGCCCGGCGCCGTGGTGGAGTCGGGAGCCGTGGTGCAGTACGCCATCGTGGGTGAGAACTGCCGCATCGGCAGGGACGCTCAGGTGGGCGCTCCGCCGGAGACGGCACAGGATCCGGATGACTGGGGCGTGGCGGTGCTGGGACCCGGTACCGTGATAGGGGACGGGGAGATCGTCTCCGCCAAGACTCTACTGGACCGGCATCACGGGGAGGTGAAGGCATGAACCACACCATGCACGGCATCATCTTTTCTTACGGAAAGCCCACGGGGCTGGGGGACCTGATCGCCCACCGCATCCCCGGCTCCATGCCCTTTGGCGGCAACTACCGGGTGGTGGACTTTATGCTCTCCAGTATGGTCAACGCCGGGATCCACGACGTGGGCGTCATCATGCACGGCAAGTGCCAGAGTATGCTGGATCATCTGGGCAACGGCCGCAGCTGGGATCTGAGCCGCAATCGGGGCGGGCTGACGCTGCTGCCGGCCTTCGCCTATGCCGAGAGCCGCAACTCTGCCGGACGCTTCCGGGGAAAGGTGGAGGCGCTGGGCTGCGTGCTGGAGTACCTACGGGAGATCCGGCAGGAGTATGTGGTGCTGGCAGACAGCGATCTGGTCATCAACCTGCCGCTGGAGCAGGTATTGCAGGAGCACATCGCCTCCGGGGCCGACCTGACGGAGGTTTGTACGGCGGAGCCCGGCGATCCCAGCGATACCTATCTGGAGATGGATGAACAGGGCCGCATCGTGGATGTGGCCTACGACGTCCACACCCCGGCGGGTTACCGCTGCCTGAACGTGTGCATCCTGCGGCGGGAGCTGCTGGTGCAGCTGGTGGAGGAGTGCATGGCCCACAACCGGTACAGCTTCCGCCACCACATTTTACAGGATCAGAAGGATCGGCTGCATCTGCACGCCTATGTGTGGCAGGGGTATGCCGCCCGCATCGATACGGTACAGACCTACTACCGCCGCAGCATGGAGCTGCTGGACCCGGCGCAGCGGCGGCTGCTGTTCGATCCCCGGCGACCCATTCTGGCCAAGGAGAACGATGCGCCTCCGGCGTATCTGGACCCTGCCGGGGTGTGCGAGAACTCCCTCATTGCCGATGGCTGCGATATTCAGGGCAGCGTGAAAAACTGCATTCTGTTTCGGGGTGTCCGGGTAGAGAAGGGAGCGCAGGTGGAGAACTGCGTGCTCTTTAAGGGCACGGTGGTGAAAAAGGATGCCACCCTGCGCTGCGTCATTGCCGACAAGGCTGTGACCATCCGGGAGGGACGCACCCTCATCGGAGACGAGAGCTATCCTGTGGTGGTGGCCCGCAACGCCACCGTATAAACGAATCACGTCCCTCCCCGCAGGCTGCGGGGAGGGGGTGCAAGGAGGTAACGGCATGGATATCTTATATGTGACCAGCGAGGCGGCTCCCTTCTGCAAGACCGGAGGTCTTGCGGATGTGCTGGGAAGTCTCCCACCGGCGGTGGCTGCCGGTGGGGATCGTGCGGCGGTGATCCTGCCGCTGTACGGGCAAGTTTCGGACGCATGGAGAGAGAAAATGCGCTGGCACGGCTATACCTATGTGGACCTGGCGTGGCGGCATGAGTACTGCGGCCTGTTCTCGCTGGAGTATCGGGGCGTCGTCTGGTATTTTCTGGATAACGAGCGGTACTTCCGCCGTGGGGCGCTGTATGGCCAGATGGACGATGGAGAGCGGTTTGCCTTCTTTTCCAAGGCGGTGGTGTCGGTGCTTCCCATGCTGGAGTGGCGGCCGGAGGTGATCCACTGCAACGACTGGCAGACTGCACTGGTGCCGATTTACTTGAAAACTGTGGCTGAAAACGTTTCCACCGTGTTCACCATTCACAACATCGAGTATCAGGGCAAGTACGGCGCCGACACGGTGGAGGATCTTTTCGGCCTGAACCGGGGAGACTGGTACGAGAGCGGCGTTCTACAGATGGATGGGTGCGTGAACCTCATGAAGGGGGCCATGGTGACGGCGGACGCCGTGACCACCGTCAGCCCCACCTACGCCGCCCAGCTGCGGGAGAGCGCCTATGCCGCCGGACTGGACAGCGTGGTGCGCAGCATCCAGTGGAAATTCTCCGGCGTGCTCAACGGCATCGATATGGTGAGCTATGACCCGGAGTGCGACCCCAATCTGCCCGCCCGATACACGGCGGCGGAGCCGGAGGGGAAGACCTTATGCAAGGCGGCGCTTCAGCAGGAGTTGGGCCTTGCTCAGGAGGAGGGGACACCGGTCCTCTCTATGGTGACCCGGCTGGTGGGACACAAGGGCGTGGATCTGGTGTGTCAGGCGCTGGATGGCATCATGGCCACCGGCTGTCAGCTGGTGGTGCTGGGCAGCGGTGACGGTGGATATGAGAATTTCTTCCGCCACGCTCAGAACCGCTATCCGGGACGGCTGTGTGCCTGGATCGGCTACAACGAAGGCCTGTCCCGCCGCATCTATGCCGGCAGCGACCTGTTTCTGATGCCCTCTAAGAGCGAGCCTTGCGGCCTGTCGCAGATGATCGCCATGCGCTATGGTGCTGTACCCATCGTCCGGCAGACCGGCGGTCTCAACGACACCGTCCGGTCCTGTCAGGTGGGGCAGCCCGACGGCAACGGCTATGTCTTTGCCGCCTACGACGCCGGGGCCATGCTGGATACCATCGGGCAGGCGGTGGGCCTGTACCACGGCGATGCAGAGGGCTTCCGCATGGTGCGGCGGCGGGGCATGGAGGGCGATTTCAGCTGGGATCGCAGCGCCGGGGCCTACCGGAATATTTATGGAAAGCTGCTGGGGCGGTAAGTCCCGGATGCAATACAGGAGGATATTTATGACTTATACGAAGGAAACATTGCAGGAGGCCATCGTGCAGAAGCTGCGGCTGAACTACGGCTGCACGGAGAAGCAGGCCACCGACGGAGAGATCATGAAGGCCTGCGCTCTGGTGCTGCGGGATATCATGGCCGAGCGGGGGGTGCGTACCCGTGAGGAGGTGGACAGTCAGGAGAAGCGGAAGGTCCACTATATGTCCATGGAGTTTCTCATGGGACGCAGCCTGATGAAGAACGCCTACAATCTGGAGCTGCTGGAGCCGCTGACAGGGGCCGTGGAGGCGCTGGGCTTCAAGGCGGCGGACATCTTCGACATGGAGCCGGATGCCGGTCTCGGCAACGGCGGTCTGGGCCGTCTGGCGGCCTGCTATCTGGACAGCATGACCACGCTGGAGATCCCCGCCACCGGCTACTCCATCTGCTACGAGCTGGGTATCTTCAAGCAGAAGATCGTGGACGGACAGCAGGTGGAGCTGCCCGACGACTGGAAGAATCTGGGCGATGCGTGGCTCATGCCCAAGCCGCAGGAGACGGAGGAGGTCCACTTTGGCGGCAAGGTCCGCACCCGGTGGGACAACGGCCACCTGATGGTGGTGCATGAGGACTATACCCGTGTGCTGGCGGTGCCGTGCGACATGGAGATCGCCGGGTACGATACCCAGCAGGTGAACACCCTGCGGCTGTGGGACGCCAAGAGTCCCAAGCCCATCGACATGAAGCTGTTCAGCGAGGGGCAGTACCTGCGGGCCGGGGAGGAGCGGGCCATGGCGGACGTCATCTCCAAGGTGCTGTATCCGGAGGACAACCACTATGAGGGCAAGTCCCTGCGGCTGAAGCAGCAGTATTTCTTCGTTTCGGCCACCATGCAGTCCATCACACGGCAGCACATCCAGACCTACGGCACCCTGAAAAACTTCCACGAGAAGAACGTCATCCAGATCAACGACACCCATCCGGCGCTGGTGATCCCGGAGCTGATGCGTATTCTGGTGGACGATGCGGGCCTTTCCTGGGACGAGGCGTGGCACATTACCACCTGCTCCGTGGCCTACACCAACCACACGGTGCTGGCGGAGGCGCTGGAGTGCTGGCCCCAGCAGTTGTTTGAGACGCTGTTGCCCCGTGTGTGGCAGATCCTGCAGGAGATCGCCCGCCGCTGGCAGGAGAAGGTGGAGAGCTTCTATCACGACCCCGAAAAGACCGCCAAGATGGCGGTCATCTGGGACGGCGTGGTGCGGATGGCCAACCTCTGCATCGCCGGCGGTATGGCCATCAACGGCGTGTCCGCTCTGCACTCGGATATCCTGCGCCATGATGTGTTCCGGGACGCCTGCCGAATGGAGCCGGAGAAGTTCAAGAACGTCACCAACGGCGTGGATCATCGCCGCTGGCTCAGCCAGATCAACCCCGGTCTGGACGGGTTGATCCGGGAGCTCATCGGGGACGGTTATCTGACCCATGCGGGCCATTTGCAGGAACTGGACCCCTATGCTGAGGATGGGGCGGTGCTGGCCCGGCTGGAGGAGATCAAGCGCTGCAACAAGGAGACCTTTGCCCGGTGGGCCCGCCGACAGCAAGGGGTGCAGCTGAACACGGACGCCATCTTCAACGTGCAGGTGAAGCGGCTCCACGAGTATAAACGGCAGCTGCTGAACGTACTGCACATCATCGCCCTGTACCAGCAGCTGCAGGACGACCCGGACATGGACTTCCCACCACAGACCTTCCTCTTCGGGGCCAAGGCTGCTCCCGGCTATGCCGTAGCCAAGCGCATCATCCGTCTCATCAACTCTCTGGCGGATCAGGTGAACAACGACCCCATCTGCAAGGGGAAGCTGCAGGTGGTATTTCTGGAGAATTACCGGGTCTCCATGGCGGAGATGCTGATGCCCGCCAGCGAGGTGAGTCAGCAGATCTCCACCGCCGGCAAGGAGGCCAGCGGCACCGGCAACATGAAGTTCATGATGAACGGCGCACTGACCATCGGCACGCTGGACGGCGCCAACGTGGAGATGCACGAGGTGCTGGGGGACGAGAATATGTTCCTCTTTGGCCTGACGGCGGAGGAGGCCTCCCACATGAGCCGGGGCTATGACCCGTATCTGCTGTATACACGTGACCCAGTGCTGCGCCGGGCGCTGGATCAGCTGAAGGCCGGGTTCCGGGATGGCGTCAGCTACGAGGATCTGTACCAGAGGCTGCTGTTCGGTGTGGACTGCCCGGCGGATCAGTATCTGCTGCTGGCGGACTTCGCCTCCTACTGCGCCGCATCCCAGCGGGTGACGGACACCTACCGGGATCGGGAGAAATGGAACCGCATGAGTCTGCACAACATCGCCCGCAGCGGTATCTTTTCCGCCGACCGGTCGGTGGCGGACTATGCCGATACCATCTGGCACGTGCCGTATAAGAAGTAAGCACCGGAAATGAAAAGAACACTCCCGGAGGACGCATTTGTATCCTCCGGGAGTGCTTTTTTATGTGCGGGGCTACGGTGTGTCGTGGGAAAGTGTGCGGGGGTTACTTCCGCAGGGCGGAGTCCACAACAACGGCACGGGCCTTGGCCAGCTTCAGATCGTGCTGGAGCCGGGCGGGAGGCACCTGCTCCCGCAGCTGGGGAACGGTCATGCCGTAGAGGGCGGCCATCTCCCGATACTTCTCCTCCAGCTCCTCCTCAGTGATAGTGATGCCCTCCTGACGGGCGATCTCCGTCATAGCCAGCTCATACCGGGCGGCAGCCACGGCGTTTTCACGGGCGTGGTCCCGCAGGTCGTCCATGGTCAGCTGCGCCGCTTGCAGGTAATCGGACAGGGAAGCGCCCTGACTCTCCAGATGCTGCTGAAGCTCCTGAAGGATGCCGGTGAGCTGGCTCTCCACCATGGAGTCGGGCAGCTGTACCTCCATGCCCGCCACCACCTGCTGCATCAGGGCCTCGGCAAAGGCATTGGAGGCGGCCTGCTGCTTTTGCAGGATAGCCTGCTCCATGATGCTGCGGCGCAGGTGGGACACATCCTCGAAGCCCTGCTCCTGTGCAAAGGCATCCGTCAGCTGGGGCAGGCTCCGCCGGACGATGCGGTGGGCCTTGACGTGGAAGGTGGCATCCTTGCCCGCCAGCTCCGGCACATACTGGGTGGGGAAGGTGACGTGGACATCCCGCTCCTCCTCCGGGCGGATGCCCGCTACCTGCTCCTCGAAGCCGGGGATAAACATCCCGCTGCCCAGCAGCAGGGGATAGCCTTCGCCCTTGCCTCCTTCGAAGGGTACGCCGTCCACGAAGCCCTCGAAGTCCAGCGTGACCTCGTCGCCCATGGCGGCCCGGTTCTGCTCCTGTTCCACCAGATGCTCCGTCAGGAAACGCTGGACGGCCTCGTTGGTGTCGTCATCGGATAGCTCGGCATTCTCCCACGGGGCGGACAGGCCCTTGTACTGACCCAGCTTCACCTCCGGGTACAGGTCGATGAGGGCGGTGAAGGTGTAGCCGTCTGGGCCGATGGTCTCCACGTTCAGGGCGGGAGGGGCGGCGATCTGGATGTCCTCGGAGGCGATGGCCTCCACCAGTGCGGCGGGGAAGGTCTCGTTCACCGCCTCCTGATAGAACAGATCGTGGCTGTATGCCTTTTCCAGCGCCTCACGGGGAGCCTTGCCCACGGCGTAGCCCTCCACCGGGTACAGGGCCTTGACCTCCTGATAGGCGTCGTTCAGGGCCTTCTCCCACGCATCACGCTCCACGGTGATGGTCAGGCGCAGCTGGCGGTTGGCCAGCTCCTCTTTCTTTTGCAGGATCATGGGGATTCCTCCATATCTTTTCATTTATAACATATCTATTATACTCGAAATCTGCCGCCGCCGCAACCGGGAAATGGATTTGTAAAATAATTGTGACTTATATCACAGGAGCACTTCCTTTTTGGGCGGGGCTATGCTATAATGCCCCTCACGGAAAATTGTTGAAATCAGGAGGATTCTCATGCAGACCATCAAGACCTTCATCAAGGACCATCCCCATATGTGGTGGGGCCTGTATCTGCCGGTGTATCTGGGGGGCTTTTTCCTTATTGAGCACTTCATCACCGACAACTACTGGGCCACCCAGACCTCTATCGACGACTACATCCCCTTCTGCGAGTACTTTGTCATTCCCTATGACTCATGGGGCTTTCTTCTGCTGGCGCTGGGCCTTTACCTGATCGTCAAGGATGCCGAGGGCTTCCGGCGGTATATGTGGAGCATCATGCTGACCTTCGGGTTTGCCACCATCTTCTGTGCGCTGGTACCCAACGGGCAGGATCTGCGCCCGGCGGTAATGGAGCACCACAACTTCTGCACGTGGCTCCTCCAGAACACCTACAATCTGGACACCAACACCAATGTGCTGCCCAGCGTCCACGTGCTGGGGGTGCTGGACGCCCTCTATGCCGTTCACCGGACGCCGGGACTGCGGCGCACCGGATGGCGCACTTTCGCAGACATATGGGGCGTCATCATCATCTGCTCCACGCTCTTTGTCAAGCAGCACGCCTTCATCGATGTGGTGGCGGCCCTGGTGGTGGGCGCCATCGCCTATGTCATCATCTATACGATCATCGGCGGGCGGCGGGATCGCCGCATGGCGGCAGCGGGAAAGGAGGTCCCCTGTGGAGAACATACCGATCCTTGCGGGCATCAGCCCCGATGAGGTAGAGCAGATGCGGGTGTGCTTCGGCGTCCGGGAGGAGCGCTTCCGGGCCGACACCGTGATTTATGACATCAGCGAGGGCCGGGGAGAGTTGGGGCTTCTGACCGCCGGCAGCGCCGTCATCCAGCGCATCGACCGGCAGGGGGGACGCACCATTCTGGAGCATCTGCCCACCGGCAGCGTGTTCGGAGAGATGCTGATGTTCGAAAATGTGGCCGGGGACAGCATCACGGTGGTGGCGGCGGAGTCGTGCCGGGTGTGGTTCATGAGCGCCGAGCATCTGACCCGGCGATGCGAAAAGGCTTGCACCCATCACAGCCGGCTGGTGGAGAATATGTTCCATATCATGACCGGCAAGGCCGCCGCCCTCTCCGAGCGGGTGGAGGTTCTGAGCCGCCGCAGCATCCGGGAGAAACTGCTGTGCTATTTCGGCCTTCAGACCGGCGGCGACGACTGCGGCAGTTTTCATCTGCCCTTTACCCTCAGTGCTCTGGCGGACTATATCTCCGCCGACCGCAGTGCCATGATGCGGGAGCTGCGGAAAATGAAGGAGGAGCATCTGGTGGATATCGACCGGGGACAGGTGACGCTGCACCATGCCCTTGCATGAAAAAGGGAAAGTGCAAGGAAATATTTGACGAACCATGGGCGGATGTGATAAGATAAGACGAGCGCACACGGGTGAGGAGTTCCGTGTGTGCCCATGGAACGTAGCAAGCCATGACTTTTGAGGAAAGAAGGAACATCCATGTATCGTATCGTAACGAAGGAAGCGCTGAAGCCCACTGTGATCCTGTACGAGATCGAGGCACCCATGGTGGCCAAGAAGGCCCAGCCCGGTCAGTTCATCATTCTGCGTGTGGACGAGAACGGCGAGCGTATCCCCATCACGATCCACGACTATGACCGTGAGAAGGGGACCGTCACCATCATCGTGCAGACCGTGGGCGCAACCACCGAGAAGCTGAGCCACAAGCAGCAGGGCGATTATCTGCATGACTTTGTGGGTCCTCTGGGCAAGCCCACCGAGACCGAGGGTAAGAAAAAGGTCTGCGTTGTCGGCGGCGGCGTGGGCTGCGCCATTGCCTACCCCGTTCTGAAGAAGTTCCACGACTGCGGCGCTGAGGTCCACGCGGTAGTGGGCTTCAAGAGCAAGGACGTGGTGATCTTGGAGGATAAGTTCAAGGCCGTATCCTCCGTGATGAAGGTCTGCACCGACGACGGCTCCTATGGCCAGAAGGGTCTTGTGACCGAGGCACTGAAGGAGCTGCTGGACGCCGGCAATCAGTATGATGAGATCTTTGCCATCGGCCCCATGGTCATGATGAAGTTCGTCTGCAAGACCACGGCCCCCTACGGCGTACCCACCACCGTCTCCATGAGCCCCATCATGATCGACGGTACCGGTATGTGCGGCGGCTGCCGTCTGACCGTGGGCGGCGAGACCAAGTTCGCCTGCGTGGATGGCCCCGACTTCGACGGTCAGCTGGTGGACTGGGATCTGGCTGTCAAGCGCAACCAGATGTATCATGATTTCGAGGTGCATAAGCACGAGGAAGTCTGCAATCTGTTCAAGCAGGAGGTAAAGTAAGATGGCTGCAAAGATCAATATGCGTTTGGATAAGAACGAAATGCCCTCTCAGGACCCCAATGTCCGGAATAAGAATTTCCTCGAGGTGGCTCTGGGCTACACCGAGGAGCAGGCTCTGGACGAGGCGGCCCGCTGCCTGAACTGCAAGAACCATCCCTGCGTCAACGGATGCCCCGTCAACGTTCGCATCCCGGAGTTCATCGCCAAGATCGTGGAGCGGGACTATGAGGGTGCCTATCAGGTGATCCATCAGACCAGTTCCCTTCCCGCCGTCTGCGGCCGTGTCTGTCCGCAGGAGAGCCAGTGCGAGATGCACTGCGTCCGTGGCAAGAAGGGCGATCCCGTGGGTATCGGCCGGCTGGAGCGCTTTGTGGCCGACTGGCACAACGCCCACAGCACCGAGGCTCCTGAAAAGCCCCAGTCCAACGGTCACAAGGTGGCCGTGGTTGGCTCCGGCCCTGCGGGCCTGACCTGCGCCGGCGATCTGGCCAAGAAAGGCTATGAGGTCACCGTGTATGAGGCTCTGCATCTGGCCGGCGGCGTGCTGGTGTACGGCATCCCCGAGTTCCGTCTGCCCAAGAGCATCGTGCAGAAGGAAGTGGACGGCCTGAAGGCCATGGGCGTGAAGGTGGAGACCAACATCGTGGTAGGCCGCACCATCACCATCGATGAGTTGATGGAGGAGAACGGCTTCGAGGCCGTGTTCGTTGGCTCCGGCGCCGGTCTGCCCATGTTCATGCACATTCCCGGTGAGAACCTGAAGGGTGTGTATTCCGCCAACGAGTTCCTGACCCGTATCAACCTGATGAAGGCCTATCGTGAGGATTCCGATACCCCCATCATGGATCTGAAGGGCAAGAAGGTGGCTGTGGTAGGCGGCGGCAACGTGGCTATGGACGCCGCCCGCTGCTCCAAGCGTCTGGGTGCTGATGTGTACGTGGTGTACCGCCGTGGTATGGAGGAGCTGCCCGCCCGTCACGAGGAGGTGGAGCACGCCATCGAGGAGGGCGTGATCTTCAAGACCCTCAATAACCCCGTTCAGATCAACGGCGACGAGCAGGACTGCGTCAAGTCCATGACCTGCGTGGAGATGGAGCTGGGTGAGCCCGATGCCTCCGGCCGCCGTCGTCCCGTGGAGAAGAAGGGCAGCGAGTTCGAGCTGGATGTGGACGCTGTCATCATGTCTCTGGGTACCACCCCCAACCCCCTGATCAAGTCCACCACCAAGGGCCTGGAGGTCAACAAGAAGGGCGGTATCATCGTCAACGAGGATGGCCTGACCTCCCGTCAGGGCGTGTATGCCGGCGGCGATGCCGTTACCGGTGCGGCCACCGTCATTCTGGCTATGGGTGCCGGTAAGCTGGGCGCCAAGTCCATCGACGAGTATCTGGGCAACAAGTAAGCGAGAGTTTACATAAAAAGTAAAGACTGTCCCAAGGGAGAGGCTTCGTAAGGAAGTCCTCTCCCTTTGGCTTTTGTAATCGGCCGGAATGATTGGATTGTAGGTAAAATCAATCCTATTGGAGGATTACAAAATGGACAAGTACATTTATGACGAGAAAAACGGACTTTGGTATGAATTGCAGGGCGATTACGATCTTCCCTGCCTGAAACTGCCCGAAGAAAGAACGGCGTATATCGGCGTATGGGGACAGCGGCATTTGCGGTATCTGAAACAGCACCGCAAGGGACTCTATTCCGAACTGCTGACAAGCGACAAGCTGAACGATTACCTTGCCGACATTGACCGGCAGGCAGAGGAAATGTTCCCTCGGCTGGTAAAACAACTTGCCGAAAAGGAGGGCGTAACGGAAGCACTCAAAGCAGAAAACCAAATGCTGTGGGTGCAGAAAATGAACAGCATCCGCAGCGCCGCTATGGAGGTTGTTTCAAACGATTTGATTTACGCATAACAAGCTATCGGAAAGGCTGCTGTCGCAGACGGCGGCTTTTCTTTTTCGGGAAGTATTCAAGAAGTCATAAAGTTCCGTGAGTAATGGAAGAAGGCAATACTTTGAGAAAAAAGAGAGTAATATTCTAAAAACTACTTGAGATTTCGGGAAAAATCTGCTATAATGCTGTTGTATATCTATGGGGTAGGGGGATTTATATCCTTTTTGCCTTAGAAATCATGGAAGGAGGACTTGACTATGGCAAATGGAAATGCGCCGATTATTATCGGCTCGGCTCGGCTCGGCTCGGCTCGGCAGGAGCATAGCGCCGTTTTTTCAGCGTGTCAAGTCTTATTTCATACAATTTATAACGAACCGATTGCCGGAGACAGGGCGCATTGTGCCTTGGCTTCGGCTTTTGCGTTTGCCGGAAGGGTGGTGGTTTGATATTGAAGTCCTAACCACGACCGGCAAATCTATCTTTTCCGGTTAAACCTCCTGTCTTCTCCGGCGTGTCCGCTGTCGGAGAAAGTAAAAATAGCGGATAGAATTATTTGGGAGGAATGAAAATGAAGAAGAAAATTCTAAGCCTTCTGCTTGCGTTGTGCCTTGTGATGGCGCTTGTCCCCATGACAGCGTTTGCGGCAGGCACCACAGACTCTTGGGATGGGACAGCCGATACAAGCTGGTATGATGAGAATGAAACGGAATTTCATCTGCAAACAGCCGAGCAGTTGGCAGGCATGGCAAAGCTTATCAATGATGATACAGCATATTTTAAGGACAAAACTGTTTATCTTGATAATGACTTGGATTTAGGCGGGCATGAATGGATCTCTATCGGTGACGGAGCAAATACGGATGTGGGATCATTTCAGGGGGTTTTTGACGGACAAAGCCATGTAGTTTATAACCTGTATTCTCATGAGGGCCTAAAATCTGAAAACAAAGACAATAACAATAACTTGTATAGAAATGGTTTGTTCGGTGCTATCTACAATGCAACTGTGCAAAATCTCGGCATTGAAAATGCTGATATCGTGATACCGATGAATGATACCTCCACTTACGGAAAAGGCATTTTGGTGGACTGGATGACCCATTCCACTATTAAAAACTGTTATACTACCGGTTCCATTACCGGCGGTTCTTATATAGAAAAATACATAGGCGGTCTTGCAGGATTTTTAAATGGGAACAACAGTATCAGCCAGTGTTATTCTACCGCTGCAATTACGGGTAACTATGACGGCGAGTACTATGCAGAACAAGAAGGCGGGTTAGAGCCGATGGATTGTTGGGATTCGCTGGGTGGCATTGTTGGAGCCTCATATACTGGTCAGGTGACAATAAGCGACTGTTGGTTTGGCGGAGAAATCGTTGTAAACTCCATTCAGGCTCCCGTTGGCGGTATTATCGGATATGGCAAAGGTGTAAGCATGGTCAACTGCCTTGTCGCTACAAAAGAAATCGGCAACGATGGCTGGGAAAATACTTACTGGCTTGGTTATGTCGTAGATAAAGATGCAAAGAATTGTTTCTGGCCAAATGATGCTAAATATAATTCTAATGTTGCCAATGCACAAAGCGGAAATTCGGCAGGCACAGCAGTTGATGATTTTATGGATGAAGGCGTTTTGACGGGACTTAACGCCAATGCCGCGGAAGGTGTGAGATGGGTACCGGGTATAAAACATCCCACCTTTGATTGGGATAGCAAAAATATTCCGGCGAACTACTCTAAAGTAGATGAAGCCATTGCAAAAGCGGAAGCCCTGAACAAGGACAACTACAAGGACTTTACCGGCGTGGAAACTGCTGTCAATGCCGTTGTCCGTGACAAGAATATCACTGAGCAGAGCGAAGTGGATGCAATGGCGAAGGCTATTGAAGATGCCATTGCGGCCCTGCAATACAAGGATGCTGATTACACAAAGGTAGATGCAGCCATTGCCAAAGCGAACGCTTTGAAGAAGGATGACTACAAGGATTTCTCTGCTGTAGAAGCTGCCGTCAATGCTGTTGTCCGTGACAAGAATATCACTGAACAGAGCGAAGTGGATGCAATGGCAAAGGCTATCGAAGATGCGATTGCTGCTCTTGAGAAAAAGCCTGCCAGTACCAAACCGGGAACATCTGATAAGAGTCCCCAGACCGGTGACACAAGCAGCCTTGCTTTGTGGATGGCCCTGTTGTTCGTCAGCGGCGGTGCTGCCATTGGCACAACGATTGTCAGCAGAAAGAAAAAGCGTAGCGTAAAGTAAAATCAAATGTTTAACCCAAGGGCGGCTGTCGGAAACGGCAGCCGTCTTTCCTGTCACAATATACCGAAAAAGATTGACGAACAAGTGTTCTGCATGATATAATCTATATGCTCTCATTAGAGGGCCACAACTGAATATCTGAGTGAAACACAAGGCAGCCGCCGAAAGAGATTGCGGCTGCGCCGCTCCTGATGCAGTGTCTGCCTGCGGGGCGGAAAAAGCAGACACTGAAGGTTTCTGAATTTCAGAGCCGGTACATAGTTTCATCAAAGATATAGCGAGAGATCATCTCCCGCTGGTTTGATGTGCTGTGTACCGACTCTTTTTGTCGTTATTGTTCGGGCCGGGCGGAGATAGCCACTGCGGGCCGGGAAAAATAAGCCAAATGTAGCCGGAAATAAAAAGCCGCTACCACAGTTCTTGCAAACCTTGTACACTGGAAAGTGCCAACAGCCCAGTGGAAAGGAGCGTAATGAAAGAGACAAGTGGTGATGGCTATTCCAAAGCAGAGCAACTGCGTTTGCGAGAAGCCTCGGACCGCCTTTGCCGGGAATACGGACTGTCCGTCATTGAAAAGCTCCGCAAAGCCCCCTCCCGTCCGGTATGGCTGGATGAGAAAAACGGCAAGCCTACCCGCTACAATGTCTACCGTGCCGATGTGCGGGAGGCAATGGAGTTCAGCAGAACCCCCTACTATCAATACGGTTTCCATGGATACTTATGTTGTGATTACCGGTACCATGACCCAAAATGCGATTACGATTAAAGCGGATGGGGGAAAAACGGACTTTTCAATGTGGACATTCAAATGAGCAGCGTCTCTGCAATCAAAACGACAGGGCAGGGTGCGGTAACGCTGGAATTGAATGGCACAAATATAGCGAAAAGCAATACCGGCGGTGCCGGTATTCAGAAGATGAATACAGATTGGCTCGTTATTCAGGATAATAGAACGCCTGACGGCAGCTTAACGGCCGCAGGAGGGGACTACACGGCAGACATCGGGGGCAGTTAAGAGGTGCCGATACAAATACCTTTTCTTCCATTGGATGTACCTCCATATCTTCTGGGCCTTGATCCGACCCTGTATTTCGGCAGGTTCCACCTGTCAAAATACATATTACAACTTGCCAAAATAAAAAAGTTGGGAAAAGCTCTTGACAAAATCGAACAAAATGATATAATAAACAAGTCGCCGGTTGAGGGACTCATTTGCGAGTGTGCTGGAATAGGCAGACAGGCAAGCTTGAGGTGCTTGTGTTCGATTGGACGTGTGGGTTCAAGTCCCATCACTCGCACCATCCCTCTCCTGCGGTGAAAAAAAGAAGAACGGATATGCGCGAGTGGTGGAATTGGCAGACTCGCTAGATTCAGGTTCTAGTGCTCATTACGGGCGTGCGGGTTCAAGTCCCGCCTCGCGCACCATTCTTTTTTTCAAACTTCATATGGATATGCGCGAGTGGTGGAATTGGCAGACTCGCTAGATTCAGGTTCTAGTGCTCATTACGGGCGTGCGGGTTCAAGTCCCGCCTCGCGCACCAAATCGAGTGGTCATAAGGGATTTCACTTATGACCACTCGATTTTTCTATTCTGATACAGTTTGATGTACGGAGCGGGCAAGTGGCCTGCTCTTTTTCGTTATGCTGTTTTCGGCTCAGTGAGGTATTCGACGGCGACTCCTTGGCGGGTATCCGCTTTGTAATGCGGATGCCTCGGCGCAGCCGGAATCTCCACATAGCCAACAAAGCGGTAGTAGATCACGATCCGCTGGGTACGATTCTTGCCGATCCCCTCCGTTTCAAACACATCAATGTGGTCGATCAGCTCTCGCAGCAGCGGCGCTGTCAGGTAATCCACCTGCATAAACCACTCATCGCTGACCTTTCCGGTGGCATTGTCCTCATAGAGCTTTTCATAGAGCCGGGAAACGGTGTCGTTCCGGGTCATCGTTTTTTGCAGTTCCTCCTCACAGCGCTTTTGTTCCCTTAAAAGTTCCTTGTCGGTCTTTCTGGCCAGCAGCTCAGCAAAGGCATCTTCGTCGTCGCCCAGATATTCTGCCACCTACACCAAGGGCGGCTCCATCATTTCCGCTTACCCGGAGGAGGCCACCGTGCTCATGCGAGCCAGCAGCGAGGATGACTTCTACAAGGCCGGCTGGTGGAACGGCATCGACGATCCCGAGGCGGGCCTGAAGGGCCATGCCGTGGCCATCGACTATCGGGCCAACGGGCTGGATATGACGGTGTTCTGCACCAGCATCACCAACAAGGCCCACCAGACCGACGACTACCGTCTGGCTACCAACGCCATTTACAGTAAGCTCCTGGGTACCGACTTCACTGTGGAGTCCGGCGAGACGCCTGAGCCCACCCCCAACCCGGATACCAAGCCCGATACCGGCAAGGATACCCAGTCTCCGGAGACCGGCGACGGCATGACCGTTACCGTGTGGGTCATGGCCGCAACTCTGTCTGTGGCCGCTGTGATGGTGCTCTCCGCCAAGAAGCGTGCGGATCGATCTTCTTCCGCCACATAACCTGAAAACAGCCTCCTCCGCCTTACAGGCGGAGGAGGCTGCTTTTTCGGCGGGTTGCCGGAAATGGGAAAATGTGGTATGATACTAAAAAACATTTTCCCCGGAGGTGCGTTATGACCCAACTGCAAGGCTTTTTTGAGAAGAACTTCACCCTGTCCCCGGACTACTGCGGGGCATCGGCCCGGATGTCGCCGCTGGCGGCCTTCACCATGTTTCAGGCCATTGCCGCAGAACACGCCGAGCGTATCGGCGTAGGCGGCGCAGCCATGGCCCGGCGTGGTGCCTTCTGGCTGACGCTCCACAGTCGGGTGGACTTTTTTCAATGGCCTGCTCTGGCGCAGGAGGTGACGGCGGCCACATGGCCGGAGCACTGCGAGGGGAGATCCCTGCGCTGCTTCCGCAGCTACAGCCTGCGGCAGGGAGATCAGCTGCTGGCGCTGGGCCGCACCCAGTGGGCGGTGCTGGGGGAGAAGGGGCGGCTCATTCCCTTTGCCCAGTCTGGCTTCCCGGAGGATTTCCCCTTTGTGGAGCGGGAGGGCATCACGGAGGCCCCCGTCCGGTTCCGGGACGACCTGCTGCCGGAGGAGCTGGTGCAGCGGCATACGGTGCGCTCCACGGACATCGACATGGGCCGCCATATGAACAATGTGGCCTATGTGAGGCTGCTGCTGGACTGCTTCCCGGCCAGCGTGCTGGCAGGCGGGGAAATCGCCTCCATGGAGATCCACTATGCCGCTCCCTGCTTCGAGGGGGAGGAGCTGTCGGTTCTCTGCCGCCGGGAGGGCAGCATCTGCCGCATGGCTGTGCGGAAACCCGACGGCAAGACCGCCGTACTGGCTGCCGTCCGCTTTCACGAAAAGTAAGTGAGCATACAAAAGCCCCGCAGGAAACGCTTCCGTTTCCTGCGGGGGCTTTTTGCTTATCCGAACACGTGGAGGATGACGCACAGCAGGATCAAGCACAGGCCCAGACACGCCATCAGTAGTGCAAAGGAGAGACTTCCCTCCATCCGCTGGAAGGTGTCCAGTACGGTACCTACGTGATCTGCCGTCTCCTCCTGGGAGTACTTGCTGTTGTGGGACATGGCCCGCACCACGGAGCTATGGGGCGAGCGGCGGACGTGGTCACGGGTATCCCGCAGCAGGGTGCGGCGCATCACCAGCACCAGTAGGTCCAGCAGGTCGCATGCCACCCGGCACAGGGTCATCAGTACTCGGATGAGCCACCGGAAGAAGGGCTTGTAGACGCTCTCCTCCAAGCTGAGCCACGCCGGCCACAGGGAGCGGTAGCGAATCTCGCCGTCCCGACGCTCCGTGAGAAGGGGCCGGATCAGCAGGAAGTATACCAGCATACCGATGGACAGGGAGATGACCACGCCCTTGAGGTTCTCCCAAGCCAGATAGTGGACGGCATGGGAGAAATCATGACCGCCGGTGAAGGAGAGGGTAGCGGCGGCGAGCTTCTCCGACAGCCCATGGGGCAGCAGACCCAGCACCGGCAACGGTATCGCTGCCAGCATCAGCGCCGCCACGGAGAGGGGCGTTCCCCAGCGCCGGGAGGCGGCGTGGGCATCTGCCGGGGCCTTCTGCCAGAATACCGCCACATAGATCTTGGTGAGATAGGCCGCCGTCAATCCGCCGGATAGCAGGAACAGCCACTCCACCGCCGTAATGGCGGAGCTGCCGGTCTCCACCGCCAGCTTTACCACGGCCTCGTGGACCAGCGTTTTGCTGATGTAGCCCAGAAAGCCGGGGATACCGGCCAGGGAGCAGGCTCCGCACAGGAACAGCCCGTGGAGCAGGGGCTTGCCCCGCCCGAAGCCACGGATGCGGTTCAGATCCAGCTGGTGGGTGTTGTAATACACCACACCGGCAAAGAGAAACAGGGTCAGCTTCACCAGCGAGTGGTTCAGCATATACAGCACCGTACCGTGGGCGGCCAGAGCGTTGTGCTCCCCCAGCAGGGTCAGCATGGCCACGCCCACCAGAATGAACCCGATCTGAGATAGGGAGGAGCAGGCCAGAATGTACTTGAGGTTGGTGGAGAACACCGCCATCACAGCGCCCAGCACCATGGTGATGCAGCCCAGTATCAGCACCAGAACGCCCCAGCTGCGGCTGCCCGGCAGCAGGTAGACGGTGACGACCAGAATACCGAAAATACCCGCCTTGGTCAGCACGCCCGACAGCAGAGCGCTGGCGGGGGCCGGGGCCACCGGGTGTGCCTTGGGCAGCCAGATGTGCAGCGGGAACACACCTGCCTTGGCGGCGAAGCCGAAGAACACGCACAGAGCCGCCCACCACAGGGCCGTGCGGTCCGTTACGGCGGCGCAGGCCGCCTTCAGCTCCGACAGCACCAGTGTCCCCGTCAGATGCTGGAGCAGGAACAGCCCCATCAGCGTCACAAGACCGCCCAGAACAGCGATGGTCAGATAGGTCTTACCGGCGTCCAGCGCCTCCGGCGTCTCCTCCTGTACCACCCACACATAGGAACCGAGGCTCATAAGCTCGAAGAACAGGAAGGTGGTCTTGAGGTCCGCCGACAGGAACACGCCCAGCGTAAAGCTCAGGCAAATGAGGAAGAAGAAATAGTACCGCCGCAGGTGGTGATGGCCCCGGAAATACTGGGGCGACAGCATGGCGCAGATGAGCCACATGAAGCACACCACCAGCCCATAGAGCCGCTGGAAGCCGCCAAAGGTGAAGGATAGACCCACTACGGGGGAGACGATGACTGTCCCTACCGGCAGGCGGCACAGGGCCAGCATGGCCCCCAGCACCAGCAGCGCCGTGGCGATGACCAGCTCTCCGACCCACTGAGCGGAGAGCTCCCTCCGCCGTGGGATAGCGATGCCGACAGCCATGACGGCGGGCAGCATAAACAGGATCAGCAGATAGAAGGTCGTCACAGTGTCACCGCCTCTCGAATCAGATCCAGCAGTCCCTGGGGCATCAGGCCCATCAGCAGGCAGGCCGCCGCCAGCACCACCATGGGCACCAGCATCTGCCACCCCGCCTCATGGACGGAGCCCTCCGGAATGGCCGGAGCGCTGTGCCGGGGGAACCATGCCCGGACCACGATCTGGAACATATAGATAGCCGTCAGCAGCGCCGACACCAGCAGCACGCCGAAGCCGATGATGGGCAGGGGCTGGTAGGTGTCCACCGCCGCCAGAGCGATGTACCACTTGCTGACAAAGCCGTTGAAGGGGGGGACGCCCGTCAGGGCGCAGGCCGCCACCGTGTAGCACACAAAGGTTACAGGCATCCGCTTGCCCAGCCCCTCCAGCTGATGGACGTACTCCCGGTGACTGTAATGCAGCACGGCTCCGGCGGTGAAGAAGGCCAGGATCTTCACCACGGAGTGGACGATGAGGTGCAGGAAGGCCGCCGTAAGCGCCGGAAGGGTCATAATGGTGGCGGCAAAGAGGATGTACGACAGGTTCGACACCGTGGAGTAAGCCAGCCGCCGCTTGAAGTGCCGCTGCTTCACCGACATACAGGAGGCGAACAGGATGGTGATAAGGGTCAGGGTCATCACCGCCTGCTGCGCCCACGTCCCCACCAGGATCTCCGTGCCGAAGGCGTAGTAGATCAGACGGATACAGGCGAAGGCACCGGATTTCACCACGGCCACTGCATGGAGCAGCGCCGTCACCGGGGTAGGCGCCACCGCCGCAGCGGGCAGCCATGCGTGCAGGGGCCAGATGGCCGCCTTGACGCCAAAGCCCACAAAGGCCAGCACGAATACCGCCAGCAGCAGCTGCCGGTCACCGGTGTAGCCCGCCAGATGGCCCCCCAGCGTGAAGTCCTGCGCATCGTTGACAACGAGAAAAACCAGCCCGATAAAGGCCAGCGCCGCCCCGCTCATGGAGTAGACGGCGTACTTGACGCCGGCCTTCCGGGCGGTGGTGGACATGGGCTGCATCACCAGCGGAAGAGTGGCCAGCGTCAGCAGCTCATAGAACAGATACATGGTCATCATGTTTCCGGCGAAGGCCACTCCCAGCGTCACACCGAAGGAGACAGTGAAAAACGACCAGAACATGGACAGATGCTTCTCGTGGCTCATGTAGTCGAAGGCGTACAGCATGGTGAAGGGCCACAGGGTAGCGGCCAGCCCCGCAAAGAGCCGGGAAGCGCCGTCCATCCGCAGGGTAAGGGTCAGCTCCTCCGTGAAGCGCAGCAGCTGAAAGCTCTCACTGCCGCAGCGGAGAATGGAGAGCCATGTTACCGCCGAGGTCAGGCAGATCAGCACCCCATAGAACAGATGGCGGCTGCGAGTGCTGGGGAAGCGGATCAGGTACGAGACAAGCCCGCCCACCAGCGGCAGGAAAATGGGAAGCGTCAGATAAAGTCCGTTCATTTACCCGTACCTCCTTAAAGCACCTGCGCTGCCAGAGACTGGAACAGCGCCGTCAGCCGGTCGGGGAACAGACCCAGCACCAGACACACCGCCGCCAGCACCACCAGCGGCAGGGTCATGGCCGGAGGCTCCCGGAGCCGTGGCTCCCCGGCGAAGCCCTCGCCGGGGAAGAAGCCGCTGACGATGGGGGCGAACAGATATCCCGCCGTCAGCAGTGCCGACACCAGCAGCACCGCCGGGACCAGATAGGCCAGAGGGCCGCCGAGTCCGTCCAGTGCCGCCAGAGAGATGGCCCACTTGCTGACAAAGCCCCCGAAGGGCGGGATACCTACCAGCGACAGAGAGACGAACACCAGACACAAAAACGTCACCGGCAGGCGCCGTCCCAGCCCCCGGAAGTCCTCCACGTTCCGCAGCCCTGCCAGATGGATGATGACGCCGGCAATGAGGAAGAGACCGATCTTGGCCCATGCGTGGAAGAATACCTGCAAAAGGCCGCCGGTGAGGCCGTCCTCCGTCAACAGGAACAGTGCCGTCAGCACGTAGGAGATCTGGGAGATACTGGAGTAGGCCAGCCGCTTCTTGAAGTCCCGCTCGCCGTAGGCCAGCATGGAACCCATGAACACCGTCCCCAGCGCCAGCACCAGACAGGCTGTCTGGACCCATGTACCCCGCAGCGCAGAGGGACCGGCGATGAAGTACAGTACCCGGATGATACCGATGACGCCCGCCTTGGTAATGATGCCCGACAGCAGGGCGCTGGCGGGGGCGGGGGCCACCGGGTGGGCCGAGGGCAGCCAGTTGTGCATGGGGAACAGGCCCGCCTTTGTGCCAAAGCCCAGCACCACGAAGAACACCGCCAGCAGCTCCAGTCCCGTGTGCTGCCCGGCAATGAGGGTGCCGCCGGGGGCAAAGTCCAGGGTGGAGGTATTGGTGTAGAGCACCACGATGCCGAACAGCACGAAGAAGGCGCCGCCGATGGAGTAGTAGAGGTACTTCATAGCGCCGGTAACGGCGTCGTGGGTCAGCTCATGGAGCACCAGCGGCATGGAGCAGAGACTGGTGAGCTCGTAAAAGACGTACATAGATACGAAGTCTGCCGACAAAGCCGTCCCCAGCAGCATCCCCTCCGACAGAAAGAGGAACACATAAAACCGTGCCTCATTTTGGGAGTGACTCATGTACTCCACAGAGTAGATGAGGGCCAGCAGCCAAGCCACCGCCGTCAGGGCGGAAAACACGGCTGCTACACCGTCCAGCTTCATGGCGATGGTCAGGGACTCCGTCAGGTGCCAGATGTTGGTGGTATAGCTGCGTCCGGACACCAGTGTCCAGACCACCAGCGCCGTTTCGATGATCTGCATAGTCAGCAGAAACGTGAGCCGCCCCCGGCGGCTGGGGAAGGGGAGCGCTGCCGCCAGACCGGTCAGCAGGGGCAGTGCGATCAAGAGAATCAGCATAGATGGTCACCTGTTCCTTTCCGGTCAGCCGCAGAATAGACCCATGCCCATGGCGAACAGCTCCGTCACGGCGGCGGAGCCAAGGCCAACGGCCAGATTCATGGCCGCCAGCCCAGCCGTAGGCAGGGGGGAGAAGCGTTTGGGACGCTGGGCGTGCTCCGTCTCCTCCGGCACCCAGATCAGCATGGCGGTGTAGAGAAAGTAGAGCACGTTCAGCACCGTGGAGACCCCCAGCGCCAGCCATACCGCCCAGACTCGCCACCCGACGGTGGCGGCGGCAGCGGTGGCGAAGTACAGCTTGGGGATGAATCCGGCGAAAATGGGAATACCCACCATGGACAGAGCGCCTATGGTGAACAGCACACCCGCTGCCGGAGCACGATGGGCCGCCCCCCGCAGGGAACGGAAGTCCTGATGGCCGCCGGATGCCCCGGCCAGTCCCGCCCCGGAGAGAAACAGCATGGGCTTGGTGACGGCGTGGGCCACGATCTGCAGCAGTGCCGCCAGCAGAGCGGCTTGGGTCCCCATGCCCAGCCCCATGTAGATGTATCCGATCTGTGCGCCGGAGGAATAGGCGATCATGGTCCGCAGCCGCCCCGTCTGAATGGCGGAAATGCTGCACACTACCATGCCGCCGATGCCCAGCACCAGCAGCAGATCCTGAATACCACTGGCGGCAAAGACCTCGATGCCGATGACCTGATAGATGATCTTGATGAGCAGGAAGATGTATCCCTTGGACACCACGCCCGACAGAATGCCGGCGGAGGCGGGGGTGGCCCGGCCGTAAGTATCGGGCATCCAGAAGTGGAAGGGGAACAGGCCGCTCTTGATGGCAAGTCCGCCCACCATCAGACCGATGGCCACGGTCATGGAGAAGCGGTAGGTGCCGTCGGCCCACAGCAGGGCAATGGACTCCTTCAGTTGCGGGAACAGCAGCTGGCCTGTAATGGAGTAGGTGAAGATGACGCCGATGAGGAACAGCCCGGAGCCCACCAGAGAAAAGATCATGTACCGCACGGCGGCCAGCAGGGGCCGTCCGCCGTCACGGGCCGCCAGCAGGCAGCAGGAGGCGATGGTCAGTACCTCAATGAACACGTAGGCGGTGAAGATATCATTGGTGTAGCACAGGGCCAGCAGGGCCACGTGGGCCAGATCGATCATCACCCAGTAAAGCCGCATCCGGTGCTCCGGGATATCCCGGCGGATGCGGGGCATCCCACCCAGCACGCTCATCAGCATCACCGCCGCAAACAGCAGGGCCATGAAGGACTCCAGCACCCCCACGGTGATCTCGTTGCCCCACGGGGCGGGGTAGTGACCCATCATATAGGAGTAGCTGGTACCGTTCACGGCGCAGAACACCAGCAGCGCCGCCTGCATACAGACGCTGACGCTCAGCAGGAACAGTGTCAGTCCTCTGGACCAGCGGTCGTTGGCGGCAAAGGAGATGACAGCACACACCAACGACAGGATGATGGTAAAGAGGGGGAAGTTCTGTACGAAGCTCATCGGCGGTCCCTCCTCTTTTTCTTGTGGGAGATCATCATGTAGAGCTTATCCACGTCCAGTGTCCGATACGTCTTGTAGATCCGCACCGTCAGCGACAGCATCACCGCCGACACGCTGACGGAGACCACAATGCCCGTCAGCACCAGACCGGCGGGAATGGGATTGACGTACCGGCTCATGTCCGTGACGCCGTCCACGATGATGGGAGCGGTGCGCCCGGCGATGTAGCCCCGATCTGCCAGCAGCAGAAAGACGCCGCTGTCCATAATATCCAGCCCGATGACCTTCTTGATGAGATTCCGAGAGAACAGCAGCATGCAAAAACCGATGACGAACAGCAGCACCGCCACGGCCTCCTCATAGTTAAAGGGGAGATTTTCCAGATGCATTTTTTACAGCTCCCCCCTTCGGAAGTACATATAAAAGCTATACATGGTGCAGCACACCACCAGCCCCACCGCCACGTTCAGCGGCAGGATCAGACCGCTGGAGAGAATGTTCCCCGGCGTGCCGGGAGAGATGACGGAGTGCAGATGGTTGGCGCCGGTGAAGAAGGAGTAGCTCTTGGCCAGACAGTAAAAGCCCAGAGAGCACACCACCACCGCCTGGAGAATGGAGGCCCGGAAGGTGCGGGAGGCGGCCTCGTCGCCCCATACCAGCGCATAGATCATCAGACCCGCCGCCAGCACCGCCCCGCCGGAGAAGCCTCCGCCGGGGGAGAGATGGCCGTTGAGAAGGATGTAGACGCCGAACAGCAGGATCACCGGGATCAGTCCCCGGCATACCCCGGCCACAATAGGGTCGGCGGCGTAGTTCACCACCTCCTTGGGCAGGGGGCGGCGCTTTTTGGGGGAGAGGTTCATGAGAATGGTCACGGCGCACACGGCGGTGAACAGCACAAAGGACTCACCCAGCGTATCGAAAGCACGGTAGTCTAAGATCATACCCGCCACGGTGTTGACGGCCCCGGTCTCCTCCGTACCCTGCTCCACATAGCGCTGGGCCACCTCATTGACGGTGGGTGCATCCGCCGAGCCGTAGCGGGGGAGGTTGGCCACCGTCATCAGCATCAGCGCCGCAAACACGGCGCACAGCAGGAAGGCCAGCACATTATAAAGCCGCAGGGAGCGCCGCAGGGAGCGTAGGAAGGTGTCCCGATCCCGCTTGGGCTGATAGGGCTCCACAGCCTCCGGCTGCGGCTCGTCCTTCTCCACATACAGCTGCTGAGTCAGGTCCAGATCGCCCTCCAGCCACTGGTGCAGCAGCTCCTGCTCAGTGGGTCGCTTCGTTTTCTTCATGGGGTTCCTCCTCTCCTTGTGTCTCCTCCACGTCGGCATCCCGGTCGATGCGGTCGATGCGCCGCAGCGTCAGGAAGAACAGGATGCCGGTGATGCCTGCGCCTACGGCGGCCTCGGTCAGGGCCAGATCGGGCGCCTCCAGCAGGATCCAGATGACGGACATGATGATGGAGTAGGCCATGTAGATGATGACCGCCCGCAGGGGCTTTTTCACCAGCGCCGTGGCCACGGCGCACACCAGCAGCCCCGCCAGCAGCAATAGACGGAATACGGTGCTCATGGGGTGCTCACCTCCTCCGTTTCCTCCGGCAGCTCCAGATAGCGGGCCAGATCCTCCTGCCCGGCCCGGTATTCGAATTGTGCCAGCATATGGCTGGACAGGGGAGAGGTATACCACTGGATCACCAGCACCAGCACCAGCTTCCACAGCACGGCCCGGAAGCCCACCGCCACCATGACGCCCAGCAGCACCAGCCCCAGCGCCAGCGTGTCGGCGATGGCGGCGGCATGGAGCCGGTTCAGGGCATAGTCAAAGCGGAACAGGCCCAGCAGCGCCGTGAACAGGGCAAAAAGTCCACCCACCACGCATAGGGCCGTCACGCCAAAGCGGATCCATTCACCGATCATGGGACGCCTCCTCCTTTTTCCGCTGATTGCGCTGATAGAGATTGATGTAAATGCGGCAGAGCATCATCACGGCGATAAACGACAGCACCACATAGATCAGGGCGATGTCCGCCAGATAATCCTCTCCCAACAGGAAGGTCAACACCACGATGACCATCACCACGATGGTGCCGACGAGGTTGATGCCGATGATGCGGTCCACCGTCAGCCTGGCCCGGATGATATACACCAGCGCTGCCAGAATGCCTGCGGCCAGTACCACCAGAGCGCCCCAGAACAGATAATTATAGCACTGCTCGATCAGATCCATCACTTGCTGCCCTCCAGCTTCTTCAGAATACGAACCAGATTCCAGTCCGGGATGGCCTCGCCGCCGTCCTTATCCAGACACAGTACCAGAAATTCCTCCTCGTGCTGCCGGATGGTGACGGTGCCAGGGGTCAGGGTGATGGAGTTGGACAGCAGCACACGGGAGCTGGCCTCCTCCAGCGGCACCTGCAGCCGCACCACGGCAGGGCGGTAGGCAGCCTTGGGGGAGAGAATGACCTTCATGGTCTGCACATTGGCCTTCACGATCTCCCATACCAGCGTCACGCCGTATTGAAGATACCGCCCCAGCCGCCCCAGCACCCGCCGCTCGTTCCGGGGATGATACCCCAGCACGGCAACGCAGAAGGCATATACAAGCCCCGTTACGACGATGCCGAACAGGCAGATCTCCAGCGTCACCCGCCCGTTGAAAATAAGCCACAGCAGAAACAGAAACACACACATCAGCATGGACTGTCACATCCTTTTCCGGGGCGGGCTGTTCCGTACCCATCCCCTGATAATTTACATAAAACGTCCAAAGTTGCACGCAAAATTCATTGTACCATGGCTGGAAAGCACAAGTCAATAAAAACCGGTTTCACAATGCGAAAAAATGAAGGAAAGCCGCCGGGAAACCCGAAAAGTTCCAGCCCGCAGCATAGGAAATCGTGCCGGTTTTTGGCATATTTCCACCGCCGGAAGGCACCCCTTGCGCCGGAGGGCGTCTCCTGTTATAATACGGTGAAGAACAGGAGGTGCGTTCATGGCGCTATACACACAAAAGGCCATCCTGCGGGCCTTTGGGGAGATGCTGGAGGAGATGCCCTTCGACAAGATCACCGTGACGGCCCTTGTAAAGCGGTGCGATATCAGCTCCAACACCTTTTATTACCACTACCGGGACATCTATGATCTGTTGGATGCGTGGTTCCATCTGGAGTTGGGCCGCTTCACCGGAGAGGGTACCGACTGGCATACGTCCACCAAGGCCGTCATGCGGGAGTGTCAGGCCCATCCCGCCAAGATCTACCATGTGTTCAACGCCCTGTCACGGGACCGGATGGAGCAGTATGTGTTCTCCCTAACGGACGACACCTTTTTCCGGCTGGTGCAGCAGCAGACGGCAGACAGCGGCCTGCCGCAGGAGCGGGTGGAGGAGATTGCCGCCTTCTGTCGCTATGCCTATGTGGGCTTTTTCCTGCAATTCCTGTGGAACCGTATGGAGGCGGACATCGACCGCAGCGTGGACCGGCTGGGGGAGCTGATGACCGCCTTTGTCCGCAGCGCCATGGCGGAGCCGTCGAACTGAATTTTCGGATAAACCGGCAGAAATGTCCCAAATAGGACGCTTCTGCCGCCGCCTATGAGGGCGGCATCCGGGGCTATCATGCGGCCCAGAAGACGGCGGAAAAGTACGATATCAACGTGCCGTGGCTGATCCGCATGGATCCCACCTCCGCCTGCAATATGCGCTGCACCGGCTGCTGGGCGGAGGAACACCAAAGCTGAAACCGATGAACGAAAGTCCCACGGCGATGCCGTGGGACTCCATTCGTCTGGAGATAAAAGACAAATTGTAACCATTTTGTGCATATTTTGTAATTGTAATTCCCATGGGGATAGACCATAATAAAATACAGTTTCACGCAGCTTACGGGACAGCCTGCAGAGTGATCTGCGGGCTGTCTTTCTGGATAGACAGCATCGGTCACGTTCAATACCATAGGAGAATCGCATGGGCTTTAACACACTACCCTTTATTTTCATCTTTCTGCCGGTGTTTCTGGCAGTATATTACCTGATGCCGGAGCGACTGCGAAACGGCGTTCTGACATTAGGGAGTCTTGTCTTTTACCTGCTCGGCACATGGAAGCGGCCGTGGTGTCTGGCGCTGCTGCTGGGGCTCATGGCTCTGACGTGGCTCTCCGGCCGGAAGCTGGCGGGGAGCAAGCCCCTGCTGGTGGGGAACCTGCTGGTGCTGGGCCTGTGCCTTTTCGGCTTCAAATATGCCGGCCTGCTGGGCAGTGGCATCGCCCTGCCGCTGGGCCTGAGCTTTTACTCCTTCCAGATGGCCGCCTACGTCATCGACGTGTACCGTGGCCGCATGGAGCCGGAGGAGTGTCCGGTGTCCTACGCCGCTGAGGTCCTGATGTTCCCCAAGCTCCTCTCCGGCCCTCTCATGGACCCGGCGGAACTGAAAGCGCAGATGTACCGCCGCACCTGCACCCTGCGGGAGCTGGATGCGGGCCTGCGGGACTTCATCATCGGTCTTTCCATGAAGGTGCTGCTGGCCAACCAGATCGGCGGCCTGTGGCGTCAGGTCAAGACCATCGGCTTCGAGAGCGTCTCCACCCCTATGGCGTGGCTGGGCCTTGTGGCCTACTCCCTGCAGCTGTATCTGGACTTCTGCGGCTATTCGTGGATGGCCATCGGCGTGGGGGAGATGCTGGGCTTCCGGCTGCCCCGGAACTTCGAGCATCCCTATGCCGCCCGCTCCATGCGGGACTTCTGGCGCCGCTGGCACATCAGTCTCAGCTCTTGGTTCCGGGACTATGTGTATATCCCGCTGGGCGGCAGCAAAAAGGGGGAGGGCCGTACCTACCTGAACCTGCTGGTGGTGTGGCTGTTTACGGGCCTGTGGCACGGCAGTACGCTGAACTTCCTGCTGTGGGGACTGTTCCTCTTTGCCCTCATCTCTCTGGAACGTCTGGGCTGGGGCAAGGTGCTCCGGCGCAGTCAGGTGATCTCCCGGCTCTATATGCTCCTGGTGATCCCCCTAAGTTGGATGCTCTTCGCCATCCCCTCCCTGAAGGACATCGGCAGCTATATCGGGCGGCTCTTTGCCTTTTCCGGCGGCACGGCGGTCCATGCACGGGACTTTCTGGTCTACGGACGGCAGTACGCCGTGGTGTTGGTCATCGGTCTGCTGGTGTCCACGCCCTTACCGGAGAAGCTCTGGCGCCGCATCCGCACCTCCCCGCTGGGAACGGTGCTCCTGCTGGTGTTGTTCTGGGTATGCGTTTACTGTATGGCGGTGGCCACCAACGACCCCTTTATGTATTTCAGCTTTTGAGGACGAGCAGCCATGAAGAGATTAAAACCAAAACAGAGAGGACTGGCCGTGCTGGCCATCCTGCTGGTGGCCACCTCCCTGGCAGCCACCGTAACGGGCCTTGTGCTGAAGGCCCAGCTGCAAAAGTATGTAGGGGGCTGGGAGGACCGTTTGGCCATCGCCGTGCCATTCATGCTGCTGCATGACAACACGGACCTCCGCCGCATGGAGCAGGCCAAGCAGCGTAGTCAGGATGAGCCAAAGCAGCCGGAGCAGCCCACTGAACCGGAAAAGCCTGCCGAGCCGGAGCAGCCCACTGAACCGGAAAAACCCGACGAACCGGAGCAGCCGCAGGTGCCGGGAGTGCCTACGGAGCTTCCCACCGTGGTGCCGGGGGCCAAGTACGGCGAGGACGAGAGCTTTTTCGACGATGCCCTGTTCATCGGAGATTCCCGCATGGTCAGCTCCGCCTACTATGCAAGGCTTGGCAAGGCGGATTACTTCACAGACGTTGGCATGAACGTTTTCCAGATGTTCTCCGTTACCGCCTCGGACGATAACTTCGATGCCACGGACCTGACGACCCTGCTGCAAAACCGTACCTATAAGAAGATCTTCATCATGCTGGGCATCAACGAGTGTGGCTACCCCATGAGCAGCCTGCTGAGCGCCTATCAGGAGGACATCGACACCTTGAAAAGTCTCCAGCCGGATGCCACCATCTACCTGCTGAAGGTCTACGGCGTGTCCCGCTCCGTGGCGGAGGGCACCAGCTACTTCAGCCCCCAGCGCCTGCAGGAGATCAACGACGGCATCGCCGGTCTGGCCGACGGCAAGAAGGTTCACTGTCTGGATGCCGCCCACCTCTACTGCGATGACGAAGGCTACATGAAGGAGGAGTACACCAGCGACGGCGTCCATCCCTACGCCAAGGATGCAGCGCTGTTTGCCCAGTGGCTGTGTCAGCAGATCAGCGGCGGCCGGTAGGCCTTTACAGATCACCGGATGTGTGGTATCCTGTGTAAGAACACAAAAGGAAAGGGGACGGCAAAATGTCGGGACTCTATGACCGGGTGCAGCGCAGCCCCCGGCAAAAAACCTTCCCGTGGTGGGCGGTCATTCTGGCGATCGCTCTGGTAGTGCTGACCTGCATCGGCCTGTTCCTCAGCCGGCCCCAGCGCATCAAGAACCGCTACGAGGCCTGCATGGACGCCGTCTCCGCCAGCACCATCTATGCCAAGCGCCACCGGGGCGTCCGGGCGCTGGTGGACGGACAGGAGCTGCGCCTGCGAGAGAGTAACGCCCGCTCCATATACAGCAGTCTGGCCGCTTTGGGCGTGGGCCACTTCACCGACCGGCTGCCGGAGGGGGAGCCGGATGCCACCCTCTATTACAGTGACACCTCGGTGATGCGCCTGTGGCGCTATCCGCTGAAGCGCAGCAGCTCCGGCCGCTGGGAGGGTGTGTTCGTTTCCTTTGTATCGCTGGATGGCACCACCTATTCCTACTACACCGACCGAACGGACTGGCAGAATATCTCATGGCCATTGTCACCTGAGAGCAACGCCCCGTGGAGCAGCTGAAGAATGACCGAAGGAGGTGTGACCTGTGGGTCACACCTCCTTTTTCACAGCTCCTGCTTGATGGAGCGTATGGCATTTTTCTCCAACCGGCTCACCTGCGCCTGCGAGATGCCGATCTCAGAGGACACCTCCATCTGGGTCTTGCCCTGACAGAACCGCAGGGCCAGAATGTTCCGCTCACGGGGCTGCAAGTGGGAGATGGCGTCCTTCAGCGCCAGCTGCTGCAGCCAGCCCTCATCGCTGCTGTGGTCATCCCGGATCTGATCCATGACGCACACGGCGTCCCCGCCGTCGGCGTACACCGGCTCATACAGAGACACCGGGGCCGACATGGCGTCCATGGCGAACACCACCTCCTCACGGGGCAGCTCCAGCTCCTGGGCGATCTGCTCCACCGTAGGCTCCCGCTGTTGCTGGCGCAGGAGCCGCTCACGGGCCTGCAGGACCTTATAGGCAGTGTCCCGCATACTCCGGCTGACCCGCAGGGTGCTGTTGTCCCGGAGATAGCGGCGGATCTCCCCCACGATCATGGGAACGCCATAGGTGGAGAACCGCACCGGCTGACGGATGTCGAAGTTGTCGATGGCCTTGATAAGACCGATGCACCCCACCTGAAACAGATCGTCGGCGTTCTCGCCCCGGCTGCTGAACCGCTGGATCACCGACAGCACCAGCCGGAGATTGCCCCGGATCAGCCGCTCACGGGCCGCCATATCCCCCTGCTTGGTGCGCCGGAGAAGCTCCATCATCTCGTCGTTTTTCAGGATCTCCAGCCGGGCTGTATTGATCCCGCAGATTTCCACCTTCCCCTGCATACGCCGCCTCCACCACTTGGATGATGACAGTATTTCCCGCAGATAGGCGGCTTATACGGCGTGACAAAAATCCCGCACATTCGACGGAGAATAGAGAAAGCCTCTTGGCTGTCAAAAAGGGGGGACACTTTCGTCAACGGGGCGGAAGGGTGTGTGCGGGAAACCCGGAAGGGGTGTCCTGCACGATAATAATCACCATTTTTTAGAACTTTTTTGAAGTTCTGAAAAATGATTGCAGCGTGTCGAAAAAAACTTTTCGACACGCTGAGTCCCTCAGCTGTCAGATACAGCTGAGGGACTTTTGACCTGTAAATGATTCCTCCCTTACACCATGCGGCAGGACTCCACCTCGCCGCAGTCATCCGGGAATTTGCTATGGTCATACTCGATGCCGTTGCGGTCATAGTAGTTCTTGATGGCGGACTTGATGGACTCCTCCGCCAGCACAGAACAGTGCAGCTTGTGGGCCGGCAGACCACCCAGCGCCTCCACCACCTGCCGGTTGGTGACGGCCAGCGCCTCATCGATGGGCTTGCCCTTAATCATCTCCGTAGCCATGGAGGAGGAGGCGATGGCGCTGCCGCAGCCAAAGGTCTCGAATTTCACATCCTCGATCACGCCGTCCTTGATTTTCAGGTACATCTTCATAATGTCGCCGCACTTGGCGTTGCCCACCTGCCCCACGCCGTCGGCATCGGGAATCTCACCCACATTCCGGGGGTGCATGAAATGATCCATTACAGTATCGGTATACAGTGCCATGATAGTACTCCTTTCACTAAATCAACGCTTACAGCATGAATTGCTTCTTACCGGATTCCAGATCCTTCCATACCGGGGACATGGACCGCAGATACGCCACCACACGGGGAACCTCCCGCAGGATGTGGTCGATCTCCCACGGCTGGTTCCACTCGCTGAGACTCAGCCGCAGGGAGCCATGGGCCACCTCATGGGGCCGCCCGATGGCCAACAGCACATGGCTGGGATCCAGCGAGCCGGAGGTGCAGGCGGAGCCGGAGGAGGCGCAGATGCCTGCATCATCCAGCAGCAGCAGGAGAGACTCGCCCTCGATGCCCTCGAAGCAGAAGTTGACGTTGCCGGGCAGCCGGTTCACCGGGTCGCCGTTGAGAGCGCTGTGGGGGATCTGGGACAGCCCCGCAATGAGCTTGTCCCGCAGAGCCGTCACCTTGGCCCGGTTCTCCTCCATGTGGGCGCAGGCATCCACCAGCGCAGCGGCCATGGCGGCGATGCCGGGAACGTTCTCCGTACCGGCCCGCTTGCCCCGCTCCTGTGCGCCGCCCTCGATGAGACTGGTGATGGGTACGCCCTGCCGGACATACAGAGCACCTACGCCCTTGGGGCCGTGGAACTTGTGGCCGGAGAGACTCAGCATATCGATGTGCTGGGCCTTGACGTCAATGGGCAGGTGTCCCACTGCCTGCACGGCGTCGGTGTGGAACAGCACGCCTGCCTCCCGGCACACGGCGCCAATTTCCTCGATGGGGAGGATGCTGCCGATCTCGTTGTTGGCATACATCACCGTCACCAGACAGGTATCCGGCCGGATGGCCTCCTTCACCTGCTGGGCGGTAACGGTGCCGGTGTGGCCTACCGGCAGCAGCGTCACCTCGAAGCCCTGCTTCTCCAGACGCTTCAGGGAGTGGAGGACGGCATGGTGCTCGAAAGCGGTGGAGATGATGTGCTTCTTGCCCTTCAGCCGCCCCAGCTCCGCAGCGGACAGCAGAGCCTGGTTGTCGGCCTCACTGCCGCCGGAGGTGAAGAGGATCTCACGGGGCTTGCAGTTCAGGCACCGGGCCATGGTCTCACGGGCGCTCTGCAGCAGCTCGGCGGCGTGCTGGCCCACACTGTGCAGGCTGGAGGGGTTTCCGTAGTTGTCCTCCAGCGCCGGCAGCATGGCGGCCAGTGCCACAGGACTCATCTTGGTGGTAGCGGCATTATCTGCGTATATCATAGGGATTCCTCCTGAAAAGATTTACCTACCATTTTGGTATGTTAGTAGTATAGCAGGATTAACCTACCAAGTCAAGGGGTATTGAAAATTTTGGGAGAAAAAGCCCTCTCCGCCGGTGCGCTTGCATCTCACCCTGCTTTGTGATACACTGAAGCACATATATAGATTCAGGAGATAACGCATATGACCGACTACCTTCACATACAGCTGCCGCCGGATCAGATCCGGGGCATCAGCAGCATCGGATTGGCCCATATGGGGGATGCCGTGTATGAACTGCTGGTGCGGACATGGCTCTGCGCCCACGGCAAAGCCACCGGCAAGGGCCTGCACCGGGCCACGGTGGCGCTGGTGTGCGCCCCCAAGCAGGCGGAGCTGGCCCAGCGCATCCTGCCCCTGCTGACAGAGGAGGAGCAGGCGGTGTTCCGCCGGGGCCGCAACGCTAACGTCCACTCCATTCCCGCCCACGCCAGCCGTGCGCAGTACCAGCAGGCCACGGCGCTGGAAGCGCTGCTGGGCTGGCTGCACCTCAGCGGCCGCCACGACCGGGTGGAGCAGCTGTTCGCCGTGATGATGGAGGAGGAATAATATGCCGCTGGACGCCATTTGTATGCAGGCCGTGGTCCGTGAGACCGCCGCCCAGATAGAGAATACCCGCATTGAGAAGATCCAGCAGCCGGCACGAGATCAGGTGATCCTGCTGCTGCGGGGCGGGCGGCGCCTGCTGCTCAACGCCGGAGCCAGCCAGCCCCGGCTGCATCTGACATGGCAGCTGCGGGATAATCCCGCCCAGCCCCCCATGTTCTGTATGCTGCTGCGGAAGCATCTGGCCGGGGGACGGTTACTGCGTCTGGAGCAGGAGCCGCTGGAGCGTGTGGTGACACTGACCATCCGGGCGGTGGACGAGCTGGGGGAGCAGAGCGACTATCGCCTGATCCTGGAGGCCATGCCCCGCCACGCCAACCTCATTCTGGTGGATCGGGAGGGCCGCATCGTGGACTGCCTGCGCCGGGTGGACTTCGAGATGTCCCAGCAGCGTCAGGTGCTGCCGGGGCTTTACTACCACCTGCCGCCCCGTCAGGACAAGTGCGACCCGCTGACGACGGAGGAGGATGCCTTCCGCCGCCTGCTGGCCCGGCGCCCGGAGGACAGTCCACTGGACCGCTGGCTCATGGACACCTTCACCGCCATTCCGCCCCTGCTGGCACGGGAGTTGGTCTGCCGCACCTGCGGCGAGACGGACGCCCGCAGCACCGACCCCGACACCCTGTGGCAGACCTTCCACACATGGCAGCAGCAGGTGCAGGAGGGCCGCTTTCTCCCGCAGCTGCTGGAGCGTGAGGGCCGACCGGCGGACTTTTCCTATTTCCCCGTGACCCAGTACGGACCCTCGGTCACCTGCCGCACCTACGACACCTTCGCCCAACTGCTGGATGACTTCTATCAGGGCCGGGAACAGGCGGACCGTGTTCGCCAGAAGGGGCAGGATCTGATGAAGGCCGCCACCGCCGCACGGGATCGTGTCCGCCGGAAGCTGGCCCTTCAGGAGAAGGAGTACGCCGCCGCACGGGACCGGGAGTCTCTGCGACTGGCCGGTGAGCTCATCACCGCCAATCTCTACCGCATGGAGCGGGGCATGACCTGCCTGACGGCGGAGAACTACTACGAGGAAGGCTGCCCCCAGCTGGATATCCGTCTGGATCCGCTGCTGACGCCTCAGCAGAACGCCGCCCGCTACTTCAAGCAGTATGCCAAGGCCAAGACGGCGGAGCGCATCCTGACGGAGCAGCTGGGAAAGGGCCGGCAGGAGTTCTCCTATCTGGAGAGCGTGGTGCAGGAACTGCAGCAGGCGGAGCTGGAGCAGGACTTCAACGACATCCGTACCGAGCTGACGGAGGGCGGCTACCTTCGGGGCCGGGGCAAAAAGCAGCCCGGCTTCCAGCGGGCCTCCCGTCCACGGGAGTTCCGCTCCACGGCGGGCCTGCGAATTCTGGTGGGCCGCAGCAACCGTCAGAACGACAGGCTGACGTGCAAGGACGCCGACCGCCGGGATATCTGGTTCCACACCCAAAAGATCCACGGCTCCCACGTGATCCTCTGCACCGGCGGCATAGAACCGGACCGCCAGAGCATTGAGGAGGCCGCTTCGCTGGCCGCCTACTATTCTCAGGGCCGGGAGGGCGGCAAGGTACCGGTGGATTATACCCCGGTGAAATTCGTGAAAAAGCCCGCCGGGGGGAAGCCCGGCATGGTGGTCTATACCACCTATCAGACGATCTACGCCGTACCGGACGAGGCGCTGGCCCGCCGCCTGTCGGTGAAATAAGACAAGCCCCGGAGGCCTCTCCTCCGGGGCTTGAGCCTGTCAAAAAGAAGAAACCTTTCGTCAACGGGGCGGAAGGGTGTGTGCGGGAAACCCGGAAGGGTGTCCTGCACGATGATGATCCCCATTTTTCAGAGCTTTTTGAAACTCTGAAAAATGCTACAGCGTGGCGAAAAGACTTTTTCGACACGCTGAAGCCCCCGGAGGCCCTTCCTCCGGGGCTTGTAAATTTCTTAACGGCCGATTTTTCCCCGGATGACTTAAAATATACGGAATATCTTGCATAAATCAGTTGTAAATTCGGCGGAAGTATGATAATATATTGAATCACTGAACAGCGGCGCAGTATCCTAGTCAGATCTGCCGTCTTCTAAGAAGGGCCTAAAAATCCTTTTAAGGGCACAACTGTGAAACTCCTGGTGCCTGCTGCTTACGCCCAGTTTGGGGTGGGTGCTGGGAGGAGATGCGGGAGCCCCCGCATCTGCGGTGGTGGGGCGCCCTCCAATGGCATGGAGGACCCGACCCTGCCTCTGTGGAGACCTGCTGTTGTGCACAGGCGTACTCCCTTTGTGGTCAAGCGACTTGTGTACGAGGCAGATTATGAACCTGCAATGCGGTGCTACCCGGCCTTGTGCCGTGAACGCTGTGTGCAGAGTAGCCTGCCTTGCGTGGGTAGGGTAGATAGGGAAGTGGAAGCACCACTGCCCCTGGCCAGGGGCAGCGTGTTGATTCTCTCGAAACCCTGCCTGCAAAAGAGGCTAAGAGACGGTTTGACTGCTGTGGAAATCACCTAGGCTGTCCCACAGGGGCGCAGGGGGGATTGCAGTGCGGACTAAGTGGCAGTCGGGTTTCATGACCGGTAACATCATGGCGCAGCACCGAACGGGAAACCGCCTGATCGGCAACGAGAGGTGTGCTGTGGGGAAATCCTACCCGTACCTAAGCCGCAAGATTAACCCTCGGCGCTGCCCTGTTCAGTATTTTCTTATGAAGCATCTACATTTTTGCAAAGCAAAGAGAGGGATATTCCTTTGAGCGAAAGCGATAAAACCGATAGAAATAAGGGAAAGAGCAAGAGTAAGAACAAGAAGAAAAGCGGCTGCAGCTGGGCGCTGCGGGTCTTTCTGCTGGCGGTGGCGCTGTCGGCGCTGCTGAGCTTTTTCTCCTCCACTGCGCTGGAGGGGACCGGCTACGCCGTGGCCATCATCGTGCTGGCGGTGTTCATCGCCCTCGGCATCGTGTTTGATATGATCGGCGTGGCCGTCACCGCCGCCGACCCCAAGCCCTTCCACTCCATGGCGGCCCACAAGGAAAAGGGCGCCAAGGAGGCCATCCGTCTGCTGAAAAACGCCAATCAGGTCAGCTCCTTCTGCAACGACGTGGTGGGCGACATCTGCGGCATCGTCAGCGGCTCCACGGCGGCTGTCATCGTGGTGGAGCTGCAGAGGGACCTGAGCACTACCTCCATTCTTATCTCCATCGCCGTGACGGCGCTGATCTCCGGTATCACCATCGGCGGCAAGGCGCTGGGAAAGACAGTGGCCATCAACGAGTGTACCGGCGTGGTGTACCGGGTGGCCCGGCTCATGCATACCCTGCATCTTTACCGATGAAATGGAGCGATCAACTTGCTGTTGGAACAGATACATGACCCCTCCGATGTGAGGAAACTGAATGATGAACAGGCCCGCCTGCTGTGCCGTGAGCTGCGCACCTTCCTGCTGGAGCAGGTGTCACGGACAGGCGGGCATCTGGCGTCCAATCTGGGCGTGGTGGAGCTGACGGTGGCCATCCACCGGGTGTTCGACACGTCGCAGGACCGTCTGGTGTTCGACGTGGGCCACCAGTGCTATGTCCACAAGGCCCTCACCGGGCGGCGGGAGCTGTTTGGCACCCTGCGCCAGCTGGGCGGCCTCTCCGGCTTCCCCAAGCCGTGGGAAAGCCCCCACGATGCCTTCATCGCCGGCCACGCCTCCAACTCCGTGTCCGTGGCTCTGGGCATGGCACGGGCCCGGACGCTGCTGCACCAGCACTATCAGGTGCTGGCCCTGATCGGTGACGGAGCCTTGGGTGGTGGTCTGAGCTTCGAGGGACTGAATGACGCCGGGGCCTCTCACGAGCCTATGATCGTGATTTTGAACGATAACGGGATGTCCATCGACCCCAACGTGGGCGGGATGTCCCGGCATTTGTCACGCCTTCGCAGCAAGCCCGGCTACTACGCCTTCAAAAAGCGCTACCGTCAGGTGTTGGAGTCCTCCCAGACGGGGCAGAGGCTCTATTCCGTCAGCCACGACGTGAAAACGGCATTGAAAAAGTCCCTGCTTCCCGGCAGCACCCTGTTTGAGAACATGGGCTTTACGTATATGGGGCCGGTGGATGGCCACGATGTGATCCAGCTGACCCGGATGCTGCGGGAGGCTAAAGATCTCCGCTGTCCGGTGCTGCTCCATGTCCACACGGTGAAGGGGCAGGGCTACGGCCCCGCCGAGGCGGATCCCGGCCGGTTCCATGGCATCGGGCCCTTTGATGTCCGTACCGGCAGCGGCAAGCCCGCCGCACCCAGTTTTTCCTCCGTGTTCGGTGAGACACTGACCCGACTGGCGGGGGAGGACCGCCGCATCTGCGCCCTGACTGCCGCCATGGTGGACGGTACGGGGCTGACGAAATTCTCCAAGACCTACCCCAGCCGCTTTTTCGATGTGGGCATTGCCGAGGGCCACGCCGTGGCCACGGCGGCGGGTATGGCCAAGCAGGGCCTTGTGCCGGTGCTGGCGGTGTACTCCAGCTTTCTGCAGCGAGGCTATGATATGCTGCTGCATGATGTGGCCCTCAGCGGGCTCCATGTGGTGCTGGGGGTGGACCGGGCCGGACTGGTGGGGGCCGACGGCGAGACCCACCACGGCTGCTTCGACGTGATGTACCTGTCTCAGGTGCCGGGCATGAAGGTGTTCTGCCCCGCCAGCTTTGCCGAACTGCGGACCATGCTGCGCCGTGCAGTGCAGGAGGAGACCGGTCCCGTGGCGGTGCGCTATCCCCGTGGCGGGGAGGGGGCCTATCAGGAGGATTGCAGCGATGAGGCCATCGCCTGCCTGCGTCCGGGGACGGATATCACTCTCCTGACCTACGGCACCCTCATCAACGAAGCCCTGTCCGCCGCCGATCTGCTGGCACAGCGGGGTATCTCCGCACAGGTGCTGAAGCTCAGCACCATCGCCCCTTTGTCACCGGAGACCATCCGCACGGCCCTGACCGGCACGGAGCGTCTGCTGGTGCTGGAGGACTGTGTGGAGACCGGTTGCGTGGGCCAGCGGGTGGCGGCCGTCATGGCCCAGCTGGGCATGGCCCCCCGGCGGCTGGTGCTGAAAAATACAGGCGACCGCTTTATCCCACAGGGCAGTGTAGCGGAGCTGCGCCATCTCTGCGGACTGGACGCTGAGGGTGTAGCCGCTGCGGCAGAGGAGGCTGTGCATGAGCAATAAAACAAGGCTGGACGTACTCCTGACGGAGCGTGGTCTGGCGGAGAGCCGCCAGAAGGCACAGGCCGTCATCATGGCGGGCCACGTGTTCGTGGCGGGCCAGCGGGTGGATAAGCCCGGCACGGCGGTGCTGAGCGACGCCCCTATCGAGGTCCGAGGCCACGCTCTGCCTTATGTGAGCCGGGGCGGATTAAAGCTGGAAAAGGCCATGAAGACCTTTCCCATCACCCTGACCGATAAGATCTGCGCCGACATCGGCGCCTCCACCGGTGGCTTTACGGACTGTATGCTGCAAAACGGCGCCCGGAAGGTCTATTCCGTGGACGTGGGCTACGGCCAGCTGGACTGGAAGCTCCGCAGCGATCCCCGTGTGGTGTGCATGGAGCGCACCAACGCCCGGTATCTGACCCCGGAGCAGATTCCCGATCCTCTGGACTTTGCCAGTATCGACGTGTCCTTCATCTCCCTGAAGCTGATCTTCCCGTCACTGTACGGCCTGCTGCGGCAGGGGGGCGAGATCGCCTGCCTCATCAAGCCCCAGTTCGAGGCCGGCCGGGAAAAGGTAGGCAAAAAAGGCGTGGTGCGGGACCCTGCTGTACATCTCGAAGTGCTGGAGCACTTCCTGACTCATGCCAAGGAAAGTCACTTTACAGTGCTTGGAATCACCTATTCTCCCATCCGTGGACCGGAGGGGAACATCGAATATCTGGGCTATTTGAAAAAGTGCGATGAGCCGGACGGCAGCTTCGATCTGTCGGCGCTGGTGGCGGAGTCGCATAGTCAGCTGAAGGACTGAGGAGGAGTAGATATGAAAAAAGTGATCCTCTGCCCCAATCCCTATCGGGATAGCGAGCTGCGGGTGTGCAAGGAGGCCAAAAAGCTGCTGGATGCCCTGCATTTTCAGACGGTGGTGTGCCTGCCCTTCCAGCGGGAGGGCTACGGTGCGGAGTTGGGCCTGCGTATCACCCCGCTGCATCAGGAGATCCGCTCGGCGGATCTGCTCATCGCCTTCGGCGGCGACGGCACCATTCTGCATCTGGCCCGGACGGTGGCGCTGCACAGCGTCCCGGTGCTGGGAGTGAATCTGGGAAGCCTCGGATTCATGTCGGAGCTGGAGGTGGACGAGCTGGACCGCCTGCGGGATCTGGCGGACTGGAGCTTCGACGTGGAGTCCCGGATGATGCTGGACGTGTCCGTCCTCCGGGGCGGAAAGTCCGTGTATAACAACATCGCTCTCAACGACGCCGTCATCTCCAAGGGCTCTATTGCAAGGGTTGTAAGGCTGAATATCTTTACAGAGGAGGGCCAGCTCACCAAGGTCGGCGGCGACGGCATTATCGCCAGCACCCCCACTGGATCCACCGGCTACTCCATGGCCGCCGGCGGCCCCATTGTGGAGCCAACGGCCCGGAACCTGCTGCTGACCCCCATCTGCCCCCACTCCACCCGCTCCAGCAGCTACGTCCTTTCGCCGGAGCACGTCATCACCGTGGAGGCACCGGACGCCAACCGCAAGTTCGTCTACCTGTCCGTGGACGGCGGCAAGGCGTTCTCTCTGAAAAACAACGATCAGGTGCGTGTCAGCACCTCCAGATACACCACCAAGCTGGTGCGGCTGTCCAAGAAGAGCTTCTGCGAGATTTTGGATAAGAAAATGGGCGGGGAGGTCACAAAAGCATGAAAAATCAGCGTCAGGAGCATCTGCTGCAGATCATTGCCGAGGAGACAGTGGAGACACAGGAGCAGCTGCTGGAACGGCTTCAGGAGCGGGGCATCCGCAGCACGCAGGCCACCATTTCACGGGATATCAAGGAGCTGCACCTCATCAAGGAGCCGGTAGGGCAGGGCCGCTACCGCTATGCCGTGTCCGCCCATCGGACAAAGCTGAACTTTGCCGACCGTCTGCGTACCATCTTCCGGGAGGGTGTCCTCAGCGTGGACTACGCCCAGAATCTGGTGGTCATCAAGACCATGCCGGGTCTGGCCAACGGTGCCGCCGCAGCGCTGGACGGCATGGAGGTTTCCTATCTGGTGGGGTCTCTGGCGGGGGACGACACCGTTCTGCTGGTGCTGCGTGACAACGCCGCAGCGGCGGAGTTTGCCGACGAGATCAAGGAGATGCTGCGCTGAAACAGCGCCTGTACGGAGGGATGACAGATGCTGGAATTGCTCCATATCGAAAATATCGCCATCATCGACCGGGCGGATATCACCTTTGAGCCGGGCTTCAACGCCCTCACCGGCGAGACCGGCGCCGGTAAATCCATCGTCATTGACTCGCTGAGTGCCGTGCTGGGTCAGCGCACCTCCCGTGACCTGATCCGCACCGGGGCCGACAAGGCCTACGTCAGCGCCTGCTTCACCGGCATCCCGCCGGAGGTAGGGGAGGACTTGGGCATCACATGGGATGAGGAGCTGCTGCTGCAGCGGGAGATCCACGCCGACGGCAAAAACGTCTGCCGGGTGGGCAGCCGCCCCGTCACGGTGACGCAGCTGCGCACCTTGGGCAGCCGCCTGCTGAACATCCACGGTCAGCACGACGGCCAGCAGCTGCTGGACGAGGAGCAGCACCTGCTGTATCTGGACAGCTTCGGCCGCACCGAGCCGCTGCTGACCGCCTATCGGGAGAAATACGCCAAGCTGACGGATATCCGTCGCCAGATGCACGCCCTGCAAATGGACGAGGCAGAGAAGGCCCGCCGCATGGATACCCTGCGCTACCAGATCCAGGAGCTTCAGCGGGCCAAGCTGAGGCCCGGCGAGGAGGAGGAGCTGACCTCCCGCCGCAACCTGCTGCGTAACGGCGAAAAATTCATGTCCGCCGTCTCCGAGGCGGACTTCTGTCTCAGCGGTGACGACAGCACCAGCGGCGCACTGGCTCTGCTGCGGCAGGCCCAGAGCGCTCTGGAACCCATCCGCCGTCTGGACGACAGCTTCGAGGAGCTGTACCAGCGGCTGGAGGCAGTGTACAGCGAGGTTTACGATCTGGCCTACACCGTGCAGGACAAGCGGGACGCCTTCGACTTCTCCCCGCAGGAGCTGGACGAGGTGGAGGGCCGTCTGGATCAGCTGTATCGGCTGAAAAAGAAGTATGGCCCGGATGTAGAGAGTATGCTGGCCTATCTGGACCGCAGCACCAAGGAGTTGGACGCCATCGAGGACGCCGGCGACACCCTGCTGCATCTGCAGCAGCTGGAGAAGAAGGCCCTGACCGCCGCCCAGTCTGCGGCGGAGGAGCTTTCCAAGGCCCGCCATCAGGCGGCCGAGCGGCTGGAGGAGCAGATCCTCACGGAGCTTCGCCAGCTGGATATGGGTCGCATCCGCTTCGCCATCGACTTCCAGCCCCAGCCCCTGTCGGAGTCCGGAATGGACGCCGTGCGCTTCCTTATGTCCGCCAACGTGGGCGAGGAACTGCGTCCCATCCAGAAGATCGCCTCCGGCGGCGAGCTGGCCCGCATCATGCTGGCCATGAAGAACGTTCTGTCGGAGCAGGACCGGGTAGGCACCATGGTCTTTGACGAGGTGGATACCGGCGTCTCCGGCCGGGCCGCTCAGAAGGTGGCGGAGAAGATGGCCCGCATCAGCCGCACCAAGCAGGTGCTGTGCGTCACCCATCTGCCCCAGCTGGCCGCCATGGCCGATACCCATTTCTCCGTGGAGAAGGGCGTCACCGACGGCCGCACCTTTACCCATGTACGGCGGCTGGATCGGGCCCAGCGGCGGCAGGAGCTGGCCCGTCTCACCGGTGGCGCCCATATCACCCCCACCATGCTGGAGGGGGCGGAGGAGCTGCTGTCTGCGGCGGAGGAATTTAAGCGCACGCTGGAATAGGGCTTGACAAACCCGCCGATACCCCCTATAATGTCCTCACAGCAACTACAAAAGCTACTGCAAGGAAGGGAACAAGTAACAGCGCCTGCTGCCTGCCCAGAGAGCCTCTGTCCGGTGAAAAGAGGAGAGGAGCGTCGCTGCGAATACATCCCGGAGCAGCCGTCCCAACGCCCTTCAGGGGTCAGTAGGCACGGTCGGGTCCGCCCGTTACAGCGGCGGAGTGTGATGGCACTCCATGAGGCCGCCTTCCGTGAGGGAGCGGCGAAGCTGAGGTGGTACAGCGATGATACATCGCCCTCTGTCTGCGGACAGGGGGCGTTTTCTTTTCCCCCTGCGCCCGATCACATCCCACATAAAGGAGAAAGGAAAGAACAACTATGGGAATTTATGAAGAGCTGGTGGCCCGTGGCCTGATCGCACAGGTCACCAACGAGGAAGAGATCCGTGAAATGATCAACAACGGCAAGGCTACCTTTTACATCGGCTTTGACTGCACGGCGGACTCTCTGACGGCGGGTCATTTCATGGCCCTGACCCTGATGAAGCGCCTGCAAATGGCGGGCAACAAGCCCATCGCCCTCATCGGCGGCGGCACCACCATGATCGGGGACCCCTCCGGCCGTACCGATATGCGGAAGATGCTCACCAAGGAGGACATCGACCACAACGCCGAGTGCTTCAAACGCCAGATGGAGCGCTTTATCGAGTTCGGCGAGGGCAAGGCCGTCATGCTCAACAACGCCGACTGGCTGCTGAAGCTGAATTACGTGGATCTGCTGCGTGAGGTGGGCGCCTGCTTCTCCGTCAACAATATGCTGCGGGCCGAGTGCTATAAGCAGCGCATGGAGAAGGGTCTGAGCTTCCTGGAGTTCAACTACATGATCATGCAGAGCTACGATTTCTACTATATGTTCCAGCACAACGGCTGCAATATGCAGTTCGGCGGCAACGACCAGTGGAGCAATATGCTGGGCGGCACGGAGCTGATCCGCCGCAAGCTGGGCAAGGATGCCCATGCCATGACCATCACGCTTTTGACGGACTCTCAGGGCAACAAGATGGGCAAGACCGCCGGCAACGCCGTGTGGCTGGATCCCAACAAGACCAGTCCCTTCGAGTTCTATCAGTACTGGCGCAACGTGGCGGATGCCGATGTGCTCAAGTGTATTCGGATGCTGACCTTCCTGCCTCTGGAGCAGATCGACGAGATGGCCGGCTGGGAGGGTGCAAAGCTCAACGAGGCCAAGGACATTCTGGCCTATGAGCTGACGAAGCTGGTCCACGGCGACGAGGAGGCCGACAAGGCCCGACAGGCCTCCAAGGCTCTGTTCTCCGGTGCCGGCGACGCCGCCCATATGCCCACCACGGAGCTGACCAACGACGATCTGGGCGGCGGGCAGATCAATATCCTGAACCTGATGGTCCGCTGTGGCCTGTGCGCCAGCAAGGGTGAGGCCCGCCGTCTGGTGCAGCAGGGCGGCGTCAGCGTCAACGACCGGAAGGTGGAGTCCATTGACGAAGCCTTGGGCTGTGAGCAGTTCACCGGCGATGGCGTCATCATCCGCAAGGGTAAGAAGGTGTTCCACAGGGTCGTACTGGTCTGATCTCCCAGAGAGCGAAATACCGTAAACCGGGGGCCAGCGTCCTGAAAGACACCGGTCTGCCCGCTGCCGAAGGGCGGCAATGTGTGCGCCATCCCACAAAAAGCGGGGAACCATAAGGGGAATGCCCTCACCTCCGGAAGCGGGAAAGGCGAAGACTTTTAAGAAAGGCCCGGCATTTCGACGGTCATACCACAAGACTCCGACCCTTTTGGATCGGAGTCTTGACCATTTTTCACGAATTTCCTTCTCACTATGGAATTTCCGCATGACTTGTGATATAATCCTCGGGAGAACAAGGAGAGTGAGGGAGCGGCATGAAGCGGCAAGAATTGGCGCCCGCCAAGGTGAACCTGACGCTGGATGTGGGGGCCAGACGCCCCGACGGCTATCACGAGGTAGTCTCGGTGATGCAGAGCGTGGCGCTGTACGATACGGTAACGCTGGAGAGCGGCATGGGGGAGGGAATCTCCCTGACCTGCGACGATGCGGCGATCCCCGCCGACGGGAGCAATCTGGCGTGGCGGGCGGCGGAGGTGTTCTTTCGCACCACAGGCGTGGCCTGCGATGGCCTGCATATCACCTTGGAAAAGAGTATCCCCTCTCAGGCGGGGTTGGGCGGCGGCAGCAGCGACGCTGCCGCTGTGCTGCGTGGCCTGCGGAAGCTGTACGCCCCGGAGCTGCCTGTGGAGGCACTGGAACGCATGGGCATGGAGTTGGGCAGTGACGTCCCCTACTGTGTCCGGGGCGGCACGGTGCTGGTGCAGGGGAAGGGAGAGCAGCTGCTGTCCCTGCGAGCGCTGCCGGAGTGCTGGTTCGTTGTGTGCAAGCCGCAGGTATCCTTCTCCACGGCGGAGATGTACCGGCGGCTGGATGAGGCGGGGATGGCGGTCCACCCGGACACCCGCCGGATGATGGATGCCTTACAGCGCCGGGATCTGGCGGAGATCTTCTCCCAGATCGGCAACGTCTTTGAACAGGTGCTGTCACCGGAGAGTGAGATTTTTGCCATCCGGGACAGACTTCTGACCTTGGGGGCGGGGGCGGCCTGCATGAGTGGCTCCGGATCCTCCGTGGTGGGAATTTTTTCTCAGGAGGAAGCTGCCCGGTCATCCGCAGCGGCTATGACCGAGGTCCCCTTTGTCCGCTGCGTGGGACGGGGGTAATTTGCCCGACGGCGGCCTGATATCCTTTTAGGCATTTCTCTGGACATTTTTCTGGACATTTTTCTGGACATTTTTCTGGACATTTTTCTGGACATTTATCGGACGTCCAGCGGACAAAAAGGAAGAAAAAAGAGGTCGTGATTTTGTCCCGGCTTTGTCCTGTGATCGTCCAAAATTTTTCCGTACCGGTATAAAACGCAAAAGCACCGTCCACAATGCAGATAAGCTGCATGGGACGGTGCTTTCATCCTTCCGTGCAAAAATCAACGACACGGAGAGGTGTTTCCTATGCGGAAGAAAACTGGAAATAAATTACATACATGGGAGGCGGCGCTGCTGCTGGCAGTGGCGGCGGCTTTGCTGTGGGGGGCCTGCACCCTCCAGCGGCAGGATGCGCTGGAGCAGAAGGTCATCCGACTCCACGTCATCGCCAATTCCGACAGCGAAGCGGATCAGGCCCTGAAGCTGCGGGTGCGGGATCGGGTGCTGGTGCTGGCGGAGGACATCCTGCGCCAGTCGGGAGACATGGAGGAGGCCCGGCAGCGTCTCGCCGAGGCGCTGCCCCGGCTGCAGCAGACGGCGGCGGAGGAGATCGCCGCTCAGGGCAGCCGATACACCGTCAGCGCCAGGTTGGAGGAGACGGAGTTTCCTACACGGGAGTATGACGGCTTTGCATTACCCTCCGGGGAGTATCTGGCTCTGCGGGTGGTCATCGGGGAGGGAGCCGGGAAAAACTGGTGGTGCGTGGTGTTCCCACCCCTGTGTACCACTGCCGCCTGCGACTTTCAGGAGACGGCCGTCTCCGGCGGCTTGGGGGAGGAGGATCTGTCCCTCATCACCGAGGAGGACGGCGGCTACGTCCTCCGGTTCCGGGCGGTGGAGCTTTGGGAGGGCCTGCGCCAGTGGCTGGGAAAGCACTGAGCGGAGAGGGCGGCCGGCCGGAGGGGTTGGTGAGAAGATCCCATATGGAATGTTGAATCTGTACAGCTCTGAGATATACGATACATGACCCTCTCCGGTAAACACCGGGGAGGGTCATGTGAGCCTGTCAAAAGAGCGGAAACCTTTCGTCAACGGGGCGGAAGGGTGTGTGCGGGAAACCCAGGAAGGGTGTCCTGCACGAGGATGATCCGCATTTTTCAGAGCTTTTTGAAGGTCTGAAAAATGCCTCAGCGTGTCGAAAAGACTTTTTCGACACGCTGACATGGCCCTCCCCGGCGTTTGCCGGGGAGGGTCATACTGCGGATGTGTGATGTTTGCAGGGATGAAGGCGGTCAGATATACCGCTGCCAGCCAGGGCCATACTGTGGATGCGTCGGGGTTAGCAAGGGGTCAAGAGTACCGCTGCCAGACAGGGGAATGCTGCGGCCACGTCAGGGATGACGGGGTCATTTCAGGGTGTCGCTGTGGTTCAGGACGGGGACGCTGTACAGAAACAGCACATCCTGATCTGTAAAGGTAAGATACTTTCCAAGCGCTGTGCTGGAAAGGTATCGGATGTCTACCAGCGTGATCTTGGCATACTGCTCCATCAGAAGGGGGGCCAGACTGCTGGCGAAGGAATCACGGAAGATCACAAGCTCCCGGTCCGTGGCAGCGAGGGGATTTTCCACCGTCAGCAGGGACTCGGAGCCGGAGAGGAACCACTCGTAGGGGTCCCGCCCGGCGCCCTTCTCCCCATCGTAGATGCCGGTGGTCTGGCCGGTCTCATAGTGGTAGACGGTGCAGCTCTCCAAGGTGTCATTGGTGAGATAGCGGATGGTGTCCGGCTCCATGGGCAGGGCAGCGTAGCCGTAGTACACGCCGTAGTAGGGGGTGGGCAGAGTCTCCTCCCGGAAGGTGCCGGGGGCTTCGGCCCCCATCCCCTCCAGCAGGCGGGCAGCCACGTCCGTCAGCTGCTCCTGCCGCCAGTGGAGGTCGGTGCGGTAGTAGTCCTCCAGCGACAGCAGATCGTCTACCGGCAGATAGGTGAGGTAGGGGGCCTTTTCCCGCAGGCTTTGGGTGAAGGCCCCGTAGTCCAGCGCCGGATAACCGTGGGAGGAGGCCAGAAAGGCATTCTTGTCCGGGATCACCGAAAGATACAGCCGGCAGTCCGTGCCGGAGAGATAGGTGTCGTACAGGTAGTCAAAGCGCCGGGCGGCGTGGGCGATGGAGTCCTCCTGCATGGGGTACTCCAGTCGGGAGACATAGCCCTCCGCCAGATATACGCCGTTGGTGTCTCTCTGGCGCAGCAGGTAGAGACTGGTCAGGGATTTCAGGGTCCGAAACTGCTCCCGCAGGGGGAATTGATCCGGGGCGTATGTCTCGAAATCCGACATATAGCGCCCGCTGTAAATGCTTTCTGCTGTACAGCTTGGCTTCGGAGTCAGCTTGCGGCGCTCACTCTGGGAAAAGGCGTCGTCGGGCTTCAGGTACGCCCAGAGGGAGAATGCCAGCAGAAAGGCACCCAGCAGGCATACCGTCAGCAGGGCAGTGCGTTTTTCATTCATGGTCAGCCCTCCTTAAAACCGAAAATACAGGAAGGGATTGAAGGAGCCGTCCACCAGATACGCCGTACAGAGCGCCAGCAGCAGCACCAGCGCCACAGGCTCCGCAGCGGACAGAATGGCGCTGCCGACAGAGGTCTCCCGAAGGCGCTGCACCGCCTTGGCGGGCAGGGGGGTGGCCCCCAACAGGGCAATGACCAGCACCACGGCGTAGCTGCGGAGGTAGTAGAGGCTCTCCACCCCGGCGGCGGGCAGGCCGCCGAAGCCAAAGAGGGCGGCGATCTGCTGACCGGCGGCGGGGAGGTCGGCGGCGTTGAAGAGTACGAAGCTCACCGCCAGCAGGGGGAGCATATACAGGTGCTTTAAGAGCCGGGTCTTTTCCAGCCCGTGGCCGTACCACAGCTTTTCCGCCGCCAGCAGGACGGCGAAAAACAGGCCCCACAGCACGAAATTCCACGCCGCCCCGTGCCACAGGCCCGTCAGGCCCCAAACAAGGAACACGTTCAGCAGCCAGCGGCTGCGGGAGCAGCGGCTGCCCCCCAGCGGGATATAGACGTAGTCCCGGAACCAGCTGCCCAGACTGATATGCCAGCGCCGCCAGAACTCCGTGACGCTGCCGGAGAGGAAGGGGTAGCGGAAGTTTTCCGGGAAATGAAAGCCAAAGATCCGGCCGAGGCCCACGGCCATATCGCTGTAACCGGAGAAGTCGAAGTAAATTTGCAGGGCGCAGGCCACGGCATAGAGCCATGTAAACAGCACCGAGGGCTGGGTAGACTGCAAAAAGGCGGACATCAACTCATACAGCACGTTGGCGATCAGGACCTTTTTCCCAAGCCCCACCACGAAGCGCCGTGCGCCGGCGGCAGCATCCGTCAGCGTGTGGCGGCGGCGGGTCAGCTCCGGGGCAATGTCTGCATAGCGGACGATGGGCCCGGCGATGAGCTGGGGGAACATGGCCACATAGGTGGCCAGCTGCAGCAGGTTTCGCTGGGGCGGCACCGTGCCACGGTAGACATCGATGACGTAGCTGAGCACCTGAAAGGTGTAGAAGCTGATGCCGATGGGCAGGGCGATCTGCAGAGCCGGCAGGGAAAGGCCCGTCAGCGCACCCAGAGTGCGGAGGAAAAAGCCGGCGTATTTGCAGTAGCCCAGCAGCCCCAGACTCAGCACTGCCGAGAGGGCGAGAAAGAGCCGCTTATGACGGGGATACCGCTCCATGAGCCGCCCAAAGGCGTAGCCCTGAGCGATGGAGGCCAGCATGAACAGCAGGAACCGGGGCTCGCCCCAGCCGTAGAACACGAGGCTGCTCAGCAGCAGAGTCAGATTCTTCCAGCGGTCCGGCGTCAGGAAGTAGAGCAGCAGCACCGGCGGCAGGAAGTAAAAGAGAAAGGGAATACTGGAAAAGAGCATCAGGCGATGGGCTCGTCGTAGACTACAGCGGCGGAGGAGAAGCAGTTCTGGAGCTTATCCCGGAAGGTATCCACCAGATCCTCGGCACCGTAGACGGACACCACAAACTGGCCCATGGTGAGGATCACCAGCTTGTCGGGGAAGCCGCACATCCACTGGCGGTTCATGATATTATCCCGCAGGGAGGAGGCCACGTCGGCGGCGCTGACGTCATCACTGAGGTGGTAGGCGCCGCAGGTGAAGGTGTTGGCGTTCATCATGTGCATCAGGGATGCTGCGTCCACCAGATTGGCCACGGAGGGGCCGGGGAAGCCCAGCATATAGTCCATGTTGTCGGCGTTGGAGATGTCGAAGGCACCGGGAGCGTCGTCCACGGGGTGGTCATAGTCGCCGCCGGTGACGGGGAACTTTTCCTCCTCGCTGTAGGTGGCCCAGACGGTGTTCAGCAGGGTCAGGGCATCGGACACATCGCCGGTGCCGCTGTTCTTGCTGCCGCAGGCGGCCAGAGAGAGCACCAGCAGCATGGCCAGCGCCAGAGATACGATTTTTTTCATAGGTTCCTCCAAAAGTCGATTTTTTGTCTGCCGGAGAGCAGACGCCCTCATATTGTACCAGATTTTCAGGGAAAAGCAAGCAAAAAGTGTACTTCCCGCAGGAAATTGCTAAAAATTCTGGAAAACAGCGGATTTTACAAAAGCGTGCTTGGATTATGTCCCACGGCAAGGTATAATATAAGTGTTGAAAAAGGCCAATTCAGAAAGGAGCATGATCCATGGAGGAACTGAGAAGAAAAAAGGGCTTTATCTGCGACATGGACGGTGTGATCTATCACGGGAACCGTCTGCTGCCGGGGGTAAAGGAATTTGTGGAGTGGCTGTATCGGGAGCAGAAGAATTTTCTGTTCCTCACCAACTCCTCCGAGCGGTCTCCTAAGGAGCTGCAGCAGAAGCTACACCGCATGGGGCTGGATGTGGACGAGAGCCACTTTTATACCAGCGCACTGGCCACGGCCCGGTTCATCAGCAGTCAGGCGGCGGGATGCAGCGCCTATGTCATCGGCGGAGCGGGACTGATCATGGCTCTCCACGACGAGGGCATCACCATGAACGATGTGGACCCGGACTACGTCATCATCGGCGAGGGCAATACGTATAACTATGAGAACATCCTCAAGGCGGTTCGGCTGGTGCTGAAGGGGGCCAAGCTCATCGGCACCAACAGCGATCTGACGGGGCCTGCCGAGGACGGCATCATCCCCGCCTGCCGGGCCATGATCGCACCCATCGAGATGGCCACCGGTCAGAACGCCTACTTTGTGGGCAAGCCCAATCCCCTGATGATGCGGACGGGCCTGCGGATCCTGGGAGTACACTCCGAGGAGGCGGTCATGATCGGCGACCGGATGGATACGGATATGGTGGCAGGCATCGAGTCGGGTCTTGACACGGTGCTGGTGCTGTCGGGCATCACCAGCCGGGCGGACATCAAGAAATTCCCGTACCGGCCCCGGCTGGTGCTGGGCGGCGTGGGGGATATCCCCGGCGTGACGGAGTAAGGTGAAGGAGGGAAGCCATGCTTTCCATATGGATCGGACGGGCGGGGGCCGGAAAGTCCCGCCGGGTGCTGGAGACCATGGCCCGGCAGCGCAGCCGGAGGCCGCAGGTGCTGCTGGTGCCGGAGCATATCTCCCATGAGGCGGAGGTGGATCTGTGCCGGGCGTTGGGGCCTACGGCCTCCCGTGATGCGGAGGTGCTGAGCTTCCAGAGCCTCGGCAGCCGGGTGCTGGCCCGGACCGGCGGTCTGGCGGAGTTTACGCTGGACGGAGGCGGTAAGCTGCTGACCATGCGGCTGGCGCTGCAGGAGCTGCACAGCCGGCTGAGGGTGTTCGGGCGGCCCTCCCAGCGGGCGGCGTTTCTGCGGCAGTTGACGGATCTGACGGAGGAGTTCTATGCCTATGAGATCACGCCACAGGCTCTGTGGCAGCAGGTGGAGGATATGGAGGGCGCCATGGGCGACAAGCTCCGGGATCTGGCGCTGCTGTATGCCGCCTATGACGGGAAGCTCCATGCCGAGGGCGTGGACGCCCGGTCCCGGCTCCAGAAGCTGCGGGACCGGCTGGCGGAGAGCGACTATCTCCGGGGCAAGGACGTGTATCTGGACGGGTTCTCCTATCTGAACAAGCTGGAGGAGAGCGTGCTGGAGCAGGTGATGCGTCAGGCGGAGAGCGTGACGGTGACGCTGCTGGGCGACCGAACGGAGGGGACGCTGTTTCAGAATGCCCTGCGTCAGCGGCAGCGGCTGGAGCGGATGGCCCGGCAGCTGGGGACGGAGTGCGAGATCGTGTGGCTCACAGGCTCCGGGAAGGGGCCGCTGGCCCATCTGGAGAAGCACCTGCTGGGGGAGGATGCGCCCTATGAGGGGGACGACTGCCGACAGCAGGTGGCGCTGTGGGAGTGCGGCACGGTATACAGCGAGGTGGAACGGACGGCGGCGCAGATCCGGAAGCTGGTGGCCTCCGGGGCCTGCCGCTGGCGGGACATTGCCGTTACCGCCCGGAACATGGAGGTATACGGCCCGGTCATCGAGAGCGTTTTTCAGCGGGATGGCATCCCGGCGTACATCAGCCGCCGCAGCGATATTCTGGCAAAGCCGCCCCTGACCATGCTGCTGGGGGCGGTGGATGCCGTTACCGGCGGCTTCCGGCGGGAGGATATGTTCCGCTATCTCAAGACGGGGATGGCGGGCCTCACGGCGGAGGAATGTGACCTGCTGGAGAACTATGTGATCCTGTGGAGCATCCGGGGAAATATGTGGCTGCGGGACACGGAGTGGACGGCCAACCCCGACGGATACGGGCAGGAAATGACCCCGGAGCGGCAGCAGCGGCTGGCGGAGGTCAACCGCATAAGGCAGAAGGTGCGCTCTACGCTGCTGCCCCTGAGCGATGGCCTGAAGGATAGGCCGAAGGCCAGGGATAAAGCGGAGATGCTTTACATATTTGCCGAGGAGTCCGGCGTGCCGCAGCGCCTGAAGGAGACGGCAGAGGAGCTGCTGCGGCAGGGACAGGCCCAGTTGGCGGAGGAATACAGCCAGCTGTGGAGGATCCTGTGCGGCGTACTGGATCAGATGGCGGAGATCCTGGGGGAGATGGAGCTCTCCGGCGAGGAATTTGCCCGGCTTCTGCGGCTGGTGCTGACCCAGTACAGCGTGGGGACCATTCCGGCAACGCTGGATCAGGTGAAAGTCAGCGAGCTGACCCGCAACGACCGGCACTCGGTGAAGCGGCTGTTTCTGCTGGGGGCCAACGACCATGTGCTGCCCCAGCCGCCGTCGGGCCACGGCCTGCTGGAGCCGGAGGAGCGGGAGATTTTGCAGCAGCGGGACATTCTGCTGTCGGATGCGGCCTTTGACCCGCTGGACAACGAATTGCAGAACATCTATGCCTGTCTGGCCCAGCCGTCGGAGCATCTGACGGTGAGCTATCCGGTGACGGATCACAGCGGCGGACAGCTGCGGCCCTCCTTTGTGGTGCGGCGGCTGGAGCGGTTGTTTCCGGGCTTGACGCCGGAGCGGGAGACGGTGCGTCTGCTGACCCCGGCGGTGGCGCTGGAGGAGGCCGGTCAGGAGATGGGCGGCTCCCTGTGGCGGTACTTTGCCGGGAGAGAGGAGTACGCCGGGACACTGGCGGCCATGGAGCGGGCCAGACAGCTGCGGCGGGGACGGCTGTCCCCGGCGGCGGTGCAGTCCCTGTACGGGACCCGGATGGGGATGTCCGCCTCCCGGATGGATCGGGTGCGGCAGTGCCACTTCGGCTACTTCATGCAGTACGGACTGCGGGCCAGAGAGCGGCGTCCGGCGGGCTTCGAGGCCCCGGAGATCGGGACGTTTCTGCACTATCTGCTGGAGAACACCGCTCGTGAGGTGGCAGGCAGCGGCGGCTGGGCGGCGGTGAAAACGCCGCAGCTGCACGCTATGGTCCGTAAATACATTGACCTTTACATCCGGGATGAGATACCGGGTTACGAGGAAAAGAGCGCCCGATTCCGCTATCTGTTCGGGCGACTCCGCACCACGGCGGAGGACATCGTGGATCGCATGGCGGAGGAACTGGCGGAATCGGATTTCAAGCCCGTGGCTTTTGAGCTGGGCTTCGGCGGCCGGGACGGCGCACTGCCTGCCATCACCATTCAGGAGGGGGATGCCACCCTCTCCGTCAGCGGAAAGGTAGACCGGGTGGACGGCTGGCTCCACGACGGGAAGCTGTATTTGCGGGTGGTGGACTATAAGACGGGGCGCAAGTCCTTCGATCTGTCGGATGTGCGGTACGGGCTGGGGATCCAGATGCTGCTGTATCTGTTCACGCTGGAGAAGGAGGGACAGTCCTGCTTCGGATACCCCATCGTTCCGGCGGGGGTGCTGTACCACCCGGCACGGGATCTGATCCTGAAGGCCGAGCGGGACATTTCACCGGAGGCCCTCCGCAAGGCCATGGATCGGGAGCTGCGGCGGGACGGCATGGTGCTGGGGGATCCGGAGGTGCTGCGGGCCATGGAGCACAGTGCGCTGGAGGCGCCGTGCTTCCTGCCCATTCAGGTGAGCAAGGACGGCGGCATCAGCGGCGGCGTGGCTACAGCGGCGCAGCTGGGGCGGCTGGGGCAGTATGTGGAGAAGCTGCTGCACCAGATCACCCGTGAGCTGCGGCAGGGGAACATCGATGCCGACCCCTGCTGGCGGGGGCCTCAGGAGAGCGCCTGCACCTACTGCGATTTTGCCTCGGCCTGTCACTTCCAGGACGGGCAGGCCGACGACCGGCTGCGGCCGCTGAAACGGGTGAAGCCCGACGAGTTCTGGGAATTTGTAGCGCATGAGACGGGAGAGGAGGGACGTCATGGGGAGCTTTGAGCCCACGCCGCAGCAGCGGCGGGCCATGGAGGACCGGGGCGGTAGTCTGCTGGTGTCCGCCGCAGCCGGTTCCGGCAAGACCAAGGTGCTGGTGGAGCGACTGTTCGGCTATATGGAGCGGGAGCGCTGCCGCATCGACGATTTCCTCATCATCACCTTCACCAAAGCGGCGGCGGCGGAGCTGCGGGGCCGGATCGCCGCAGAGCTGAGCCAGAGAGTGGCCCGTCAGCCGGAGAATATGCACCTGCGCCGCCAGATGATGCGGGTGTATCAGGCGGACATCAAAACGGTGGATGCCTTTTGCGGGAGCCTGCTGCGGGAGAACATCCACCTGCTGCCGCCGGAGGGGCAGAGGAGCCTGACCCCGGATTTCCGGGTGCTGGATCAGCAGGAGGCGGAGCTGCTGCGGATGCAGGTGCTGGAGCAGGTATTGGAGGAGTTTTACCAGCGCATCGGCCGGGGGGATACTCAGGCCCAGCAGCTGGCGGAGACGCTGGGCGCCGGGCGGGACGACCGGGCGCTGGAGCGGTTGGTGCTGGATATCCACGGGAAGATCCAGAGCCACGCCTACCCCATGCGGTGGCTGGAGCGGCTGCGGGAGCAGTGGCAGCAGGTGCCGGAGTCCGTGGGGCCTTACCGGGAGGTACTGACGGACAGCATCCTGCGGCGGACCCGGTTCTGGGCGAGGAAGCTGACGGAGACGGCGGCGTGGATGGAGCAGTATCCGGATCTGTACCGGGGCTACGGCGACCGGTTTCTGGAGATGGCGGAGCAGCTGCAGGGCTATGAGACGGCGGCGCAGGAGGGCTGGGACGCCATGGCCCGGCTGAAGCCCTCCTTCCGGCGGATGGGCGTCGTCAAGGGCTGCGACGGGGCCAAGGAGCAGGCGCAGGCGGTACGCAAGCGGTGCAAGGACGAGCTGGATGAGATCGGTGCGCTGCTGGCGGTCAGCGAGAGCGAGCAGCTGGAGGATCTGGAGGCCATGGCCCCGGCCATGCTGGCGTTGGTGCAGCTGACGGAGGACTTCACCGCCGCCTATCAGGCGGAGAAGGTGCGGCGCAACTGCATGGATTTCAGCGATCAGGAACACTATGCCATCCGGCTTTTGCAGGGTGACGACGGTGCGCCGACGCCGCTGGGGCGGCAGCTGTCCGGGCGATATCGGGAGATCATGGTGGACGAGTATCAGGACACCAACGAGGTGCAGAACTGCATCTTCCGGGCCATTTCACGGGACGGGCAGAACCTGTTCACCGTGGGGGATGTGAAGCAGAGCATCTATCGGTTCCGGCTGGCGGACCCCACCATTTTTCTGGAGAAATATCTGGCCTACCGACCGGCAGAGGAGGCGGAGGAGGGGCAGCCACGAAAGGTGCTGCTGAGCCAGAACTTCCGCTCCCGGCGGCAGGTGCTTTCGGCTGCCAACTTTGTGTTTGGCAGCATCATGTCCCGGCAGATGGGGGAGATGGACTACGGGCCGGAGGAACGACTGAACTACGGGGCCGCAGGCTATCCGGAGCGCAGCGACACGGATACGGAGTTCCATCTGATCAGCGTGGCGGATACGGAGGAGGAACGCTTCGACCGGACGGAGGTGGAGGCCCGGTTCGTGGCTCATCGCATCCGGCAGCTGCTGGACGAGGGCTTCCCCGTGCAGGGGGAGGACGGGCAGCAGCGCCCTGTTCAGCCGGAGGATATCGTGATCCTGATGCGCTCTCCAGCGGCAAGGCGGAAGGCCTTCACGGCGGCTCTGCAGCGGGAGGATATCCCCTGCGCCGGCGGGGAGGAGCAGTCCTTCTTCGAGACCATGGAGATCGCCGTGATGGTGTCGTTTTTGCAGATCGTGGACAATCCACGGCAGGATGTGCCGCTGCTGGCGGTGCTGCGGTCGCCGCTGCTGGGCTTTTCGCCGGATCGGCTGGCCCAGATCCGGGGCGGGCATCCGGGGGGAGACTACTACGGCGCTCTGTGTGCCGACGACGGCGAGGATAGCCGTGCCTTTCTGGAGCGGCTGGCGCAGCTGCGGGCGGCGGCCGGGGAACTGACGGCGGACCGGCTGCTGTGGAAGCTGTATACGGACTGGCAGGCACTGGCGGTGTTCGGGGCCATGGAGGGTGGTGCGCAGCGGCGCAGCAATCTGCTGGCGCTGTACGCCTACGCCGGGCAGCTGGCGGCTGCGGGACGGGGGAACCTGTTCGATTTTGTCAGCTATCTGCATGACTTGATGGAGAGCGGCGACCTGCCGGATATCAGCGCAAGGCAGGAGAGCGGCGGCGTGCAGCTGATGACCATCCACAAGTCCAAGGGACTGGAGTTCCCGGTGGTGATCCTGGCGGATCTGCAGAAGGGCTTCAACCAGGACGATTTCCAGCGGCCCGTGCTGGTGCATCCCCGGCTGGGACTGGGGACGGAGCGGGTGGATCGGCAGCGGCGCATCCGGTACGATACCGTCTCCAAGCAGGCCATTCAGCTGGCCCTGTCACGGGAGAGTCTGGCGGAGGAGATGCGGATCCTGTACGTGGCCATGACCCGTGCCAAGGAGAAGCTGATCTGCGTGGACTGTATGCGCTTTGCACGCAATCGGGTCCGGGGCCTGCTCAGTGTGGCGGGCTGTCCTGCGGCCCCGGAGGCCGTGGGGAGCGCCAAGGCGCCGGGGGACTGGATCCTGCTGCCGCTGCTGTGTACGCCGGAGGCGGCGGCGGTGCGGCAGTGGGCGGACATGGAGCCGGAGCAGCCGGCCCTCTCCGATGGCGGCTGGCAGGTGCGGCTGTGGGAGAATCCGGTGTTTGAATGTGGGTCTGCGGCTGCGGCCCCGGAGGAGGCTGCGGTGCAGGAGAAACGGTATGATCTCTCCGCCATGGAGCTGCGCTATGGCCACACGGCGGCCTGCACCATCCCCACCAAGGTGACGGCTACCCAGCTGAAGGGCAGGGTGCTGGATGAGGAGATCGCAGAGGGGGCGGCATCCGCCCGGCCCCGGCGGCTGGACTTCCAGAGGCCCCTCTTTTTGCAGCAGGAGCGCAGGCTCACCGCTGCGGAACGGGGGACGGCCATGCATCTGGTGATGCAGTATCTGGAGCTGGACGGCCCGGACCCGGAGGAGCAGGTGCGGCGGCTCACGGATCGGCGGCTTCTGACGCCCCAGCAGGCGGAGGCGGTGGACACGGAGCGCATCCGGGCGTTTCTGGCGACACCGCTGGCGCAGGAGATCCGGCAGGCCCGGCAGGTCTGGCGGGAGTATCGCTTTGCCCTGTTGATGCCGGCGGCGCTGTACGACCCGGCGGCGGAGGGAGAGGAGCTGATGCTTCAGGGCGTCGTGGACTGCGCCTTCCGAACGGAGGAGGGGCTTGTGGTGGTGGACTTCAAGACCGACCGTCTGGCTCCCGGCGAGGAGCCGCAGCGGGCGGAGGAGTACCGGCCCCAGCTGGAGGCCTATGCGCAGGCGCTGGAGCGGGTGATGGAGGAGAAGGTCTGCCGCAAGGTATTGTACTTTTTCTCCACGGGCGCCACAATAAATTTGTAAATTTGCAAAAAGTGCTTGCATTTTGCCATGAGATGTGGTATCATCACAGTTGCCTTTGTGAAAGAGGACTATTGTACCAGAAAGAGGTGAACCAGAGCAATGAAGGAAGGAATCCATCCCAATTATCAGCAGACTACTATCAAATGCGCCTGCGGTAATGTAATTGAGACAGGTTCTACGAAGAAGGATATTCGCGTAGAAGTCTGCTCTAAGTGTCACCCCTTCTTCACCGGCAAGCAGAAGCTGGTGGATACCGGCGGACGTGTGGCGAAGTTCAACAAGCGCTTCGGTCTGGACAAGTAAAGACACTTTTTACAGGACCCGCAGCTTTTTGGCTGCGGGTTCTTTACTTTTGCCGCCGGGTATACTATATTATTAGGTGAAAACCGGAAGCGAGGATGTACATGGAACGCAGAACTTTGGAAGAAAACAGGGAAAACAAGAGAGACTATGCGGTGCTGGTGGGGCTGCGCTCCCCGGTGCTGCGGGAGGATAACGCAGACGAGGAGAGTCTGGCGGAGCTGGCGGCTCTGGTAGAGACCGCCGGAGGGCAAGCCGTCGGCACCATTTTGCAGAGCCGGGAGAAGCCGGATCCCCACAGCTTCATCGGAGAGGGCAAGGTGGAGGAGGTACGGCGCATGGTGCAGGAGGAAGAGGCCACCATGGTCATCTTCGACAACGACCTCTCGCCCTCCCAGATCCGGGTGCTGACGGAGATGACCGGGGTACAGGTGCTGGACCGCAGCGGCCTGATCCTGGACATCTTTGCCCAGCGGGCCAAGACCAAGGAGGGCTGCTTGCAGGTGGAGCTGGCCCAGTACCAGTATCTGCTGCCGAGACTGGTGGGTATGTGGACTCATCTGGAGCGGCAGGCCGGAACCAGCGGCAAGGGCCCCATCGGCTCCAAGGGCCCCGGCGAGACGCAGCTGGAGACGGACCGCCGCCACATCCACCGGAAGATTGACAAGCTGAAGGCGGAGCTGGAGGAGGTGCGGCGGGTCCGCAGCACCCAGCGCCAGCGGCGGCAGAAAAACGAGATCCCGGTGGTGGCCATCGTGGGCTACACCAATGCCGGAAAATCCACCCTGCTCAACGCCATCACCGGGGCGGGTATCCCCGCCAACAACCGGCTGTTTGATACGCTGGACACCACCACACGGCTGCTCACCGTCAGCGATACGCTGGATGTGGTGATCTCCGACACCGTGGGCTTTATCCGCAAGCTGCCCCACCAACTGGTGGAGGCCTTCAAGGCCACGCTGGAGGAGCTGGAGTACGCCGATCTGCTGCTGCACGTCATCGACGTGTCCAATCCCCAGTGGCAGCAGCAGGCCGCCATTGTGGAGGACCTGATCCACGAGCTGAAGGCGGATCAGATCCCCTGCATCCGGGTATACAACAAGTGCGACGTGGCCTTCTCCGGAGAGCGTAGCCATGAGGAGGACGCCGTGTCCATCTCCGCCAAGACCGGGGAGGGCATCCCGGCGCTGATGGAGGCCATCGACCGGAGGCTGGACAAGGGCACCCGCCGGGTGGTGATCCATCTGCCCTATGACAAGGCGGGGATGCTGGACAGCCTCTATCGGGAGGCCAAGGTGGAGGATGTGGCCTATCAGGAGAGCATTGATGTGACGGCGGTGTGTCCCCCCAAGGTGCTGGGCCAGCTGAAGGACTATATCGAGGGCTGGACGGAGCCGAAGGAGGACTGGGAATGATGGAGACGGAACGGCTGCTGCTGCGGCCGTGGCAGGAGAGCGATGCCGAGGCGCTGTACCGCTGGGCCAGCGACCCGGAGGTAGGCCCCGCCGCCGGATGGTCGCCCCACACCTCCGTGGAAAACAGCCGGGAGATCATCCGGACGGTGCTGGCCAAGGAGGGAACCTTTGCCGTGGTGCCAAAGGGCGGGAACGGCGACCCCATCGGCGCCATCGGCGTATTCCCCACGGAGATACCGGAGGGGAGGGGTGAGCCGGAGATCGGCTACTGGATCGCCCGCCCCTACTGGGGGCAGGGGCTGATCCCGGAGGCTGTGGAGGCGATGCTGCGCCGGCAGTTTCAGGAGATGGGTGCGGAGCGTGTGTGGTGCGCCCATTTTCCGGGGAATGAACGGTCCCGGCGGGTGCAGGAGAAGTGCGGCTTCCGACACGTCTGCGACACGCCGCCGTCGCCGTGGCCCGACGGAACGGAGCATCCCGGCGTGTGTCAGGCCATCACGAGACAGGAGTGGGAGGTGCGCCATGGCTGACGGCTTTCGTATCCCCTTTCAGGAGGCGGAGAGCGAGTTTGTGGAGAAGCGCTCCCGGTTCATCAGCCACGTGTGGCGGGTGGAGACGGAGGAGGAGGCCCAGGCCCGGATCCAGGAGACGAAGAAGAAGTATTATGACGCACGGCACAACTGCTGGTGCTATCTGCTGGGGGCGAATCTGGTGCGCTACTCTGACGACGGAGAGCCTCAGGGAACGGCGGGACAGCCCATGCTGAACGTATTCCAGCGGGAGAACGTCACCGGAGCGGTGTGCGTGGTGACCCGGTATTTCGGCGGTATCCTGCTGGGGGCCGGAGGGCTGACCCGTGCCTACTCCAAGGGCGCACGGGACGCCTTGGCGGCGGCGGGCGTGGCCACCATGGGTCTGTGGGCCCGTGTGCGGCTCAGCTGCCCCTATCCGCTGTTTGAGCGGGTGAAGCTGGAGATCGCCGCAGCGAGCGGTATTCTGGACGATATGGACTACGGCGCTGATGTGACGCTGACGGTATCTCTGCCGTCGGAGAGGCGGGAGACCCTGCAGGGGCGGCTGACGGAGCTGTCCGCCGGAGGGCTGACCTTGGCGCTGATGGAGGAGAGCTACCGTCCCGGCCCACGGGAGGAGTTATAACGGAAAAGGAGAAGAAGGAATGAAGTACACGGAATACACCGACGAACAGATCCAGGAGATCAAGCGCCAGCGGGACCGGCGCAAGCGGCAGCAGATCACGGTCATCGTCTTTATCCTCGGCGTGCTGTTTGCGCTGGTGGGGATCCTGGAGCGGGGCGGCGCCATCTATCTGGTGCTGGGCATTGCCTGCTTGCTGATGGGCGTGATGCTGCTGGTGGATCACATCCGCAAGGAGCGGGAGGAGAAAGCCAAGAAGCAGGATGCGGCGGACACTGACAAGGAGTAAGCCTTGCCATTTGTTCACGGATTCTTTACGGAAAACCCCTTGCCCTGAGGGGGCTTTTCATGATAAAATGATATTGTAAGTAGAGATGCGAGGCGCATCTGCCCAATGTACGGACAGGTGCGCTCTCGTTTTGTCAGGAGAAAATTGGAAAAGGAGGAAGATATTTGTCTCGTAAGCCATTGAGCGTACAGGCGCAGCAGGATCGCCTGCGGCGCAAGCGGCGGGAGGCCGGAGAGGTGCTGACCATTTTCCGCAAGCCCCTGAAGGAATCGCTGACCTCGGTGCTGCCCATCACCGCCATTGTGCTGGTGCTGTGCTTTACTATTACCCCTATCTCCAACAACGCCATGATGGCGTTTTTGCTGGGGAGTCTGCTGCTGATCGTGGGTATGGGGTTGTTTACTCTGGGTTCGGAGATGTCCATGATCCCACTGGGTGAGGCGGTAGGTAAGGAGATCACCCGATCCAAAAAGGTGTGGGTCATTGTGGCCATCAGCTTTTTGATCGGCGTCATCATCACCGTGGCGGAGCCGGATCTGCAGGTGCTGGCAGGGCAGGTGCCGTCTATCCCGGATCGGGTCATCATCTGGTCCGTGGCGCTGGGCGTGGGGGTTTTTCTGGTGATCGCCCTGCTGCGTATTTTGTTTGCCATCCAGCTGTCGTATCTGCTGATCGGGTTTTACGCCATCGTGTTCGTGCTGGCGGGCTTCGTGTCCCCGGACTTCTGGGCCGTCGCCTTCGACTCCGGCGGCGTCACCACCGGCCCCATGACGGTACCCTTTATCATGGCGCTGGGCGTGGGCGTCAGCGCCGTGCGTAACGACAGGGAGGCGGGGGGCGACAGCTTCGGTCTGGTGGCCCTGTGTTCCATCGGCCCCATCATCACGGTATTGCTGCTGGGCCTGCTGTATCAGCCCGACGGCAGCACCTATACCCCGGTGAGCGTGCCGGATGCCAAGGACACGGCGGAGATGTTCCGGTCGTATACTCATGCGCTGCCGGAGTATTTCAAGGAGATCTTCCTGTCTCTGGCGCCCATTCTGGCGTTTTTCGTCCTGTTCCAGCTGGTCACCCGGCGGATGCACCGGCGGGAGGTCATGAGTATGCTCTTTGGCCTGCTGTACACCTACATCGGGCTGGTGCTGTTCCTTACCGGTGTCAACGTGGGCTTCATGCCCGTGGGCAGCTTCCTGGGGGAGAGCATCGCCGCCCATGAGAGCTACAGCTGGCTGCTGATCCCCATTGCCATGCTCATCGGATACTTCATCGTGTCGGCGGAACCGGCGGTCCATGTGCTGAACCGGCAGGTGGAGGAGATCACCGCCGGAGCCATTCCCGCCAGCGCCATGAATGCGGCACTCTCCATCGGCGTGTCGGTGTCGCTGGCGCTGGCCATGATCCGGGTGCTGACGGGTATCTCCATCATGTGGTTTTTGATCCCCGGCTATGTGCTGAGTCTGGCGCTGTCCTTTGTGGTGCCGAAGATCTTTACCTCCATCGCTTTCGACTCCGGCGGTGTGGCCTCCGGTCCGATGACGGCCACGTTCCTGCTGCCCTTTGCCATGGGGGCCTGCGATGCGCTGGGGGGCAATGTGGTGACGGACGCCTTCGGCGTGGTGGCCATGGTGGCTATGACGCCGCTGGTGACCATCCAGCTGCTGGGCGTCAGCTATCAGCGAAAGCTCAGCAAGCGCACTCCTGTACCGGCCGTTGGGCAGGTGGAGGAGATCATCGAGCTGGCATAGGAGGGCATATGAAGCGACTGTATTTGATGATCACCATTACCAACCGGGTGATGGGCTCCAAGCGATTTGTGGATTTCTACCGGGCCTTCGGCGCACCGGTGGTGTTTACGGCGCTGGGCCGTGGGACTGCCAGCGATGAGGTGCTGAGCTATCTGGGTCTGGAGGCCACAGAGAAGTCCGTGATGCTGTCGGTGGTGACGCCGACGTGCAAGGAGGTGCTGATGAAGGAGTTGGTCACCACCATGCACCTGACCAACCCCGGCACCGGCATTGCCATGTGTCTGCCGCTGAGCAGCATCGGCGGGCGGACGGCCATGAACTATTTGATTACCGGCAACCCGGAGGCGGAGCCGGATGTGGAAGTGAAGGAGGATGAGAGCATGAAGGATGCAGCGTATCAGCTGATCGTGGCCATTGCCAATCAGGGCTACACCGACACGGTGATGGGAGCCGCTCGCAGCGCAGGAGCCCACGGCGGCACCATTCTGCACGCTAAGAGCACCGGCGCCGAGGATGCCGGGAAGTTCTTTGGAATGTCCATTGCCGAGGAGCGGGAGATCATCCTCATGGTGGTGCCTACCGGCGACAAGAACACCGTGATGCAGGCCATCATGGCCCAAGCGGGGGCGCATACCGAGGCACAGGCTGTGACCTTCTCGGTGGCGCTGGAGGATGTGGCGGGACTGTACCACATCAACACCGACGAATAAAGGGCGGCGGGGGTAATCCGGATAAGCGGCGCAGGGACGTGCCGCCTGCGGGAGTCCCGCAGCAAAAAAATTGGATGCTTCAGCGTGAAAGCTGCCGGGAGGAGAGTCCCGGCAGTTTTTCTCTTGTCAAATCCGGCGGCAGGGGGTATACTAAGGGCGATATCCCATACAGAGAAAAGGAGCGATGTATATGGCAGTTCTGGAGCATCTGGAGCCGGGACGGGTATTTCACTTTTTTGAGCAGATGAGCGCTATTCCCCGCGGTTCGGGCAACACCAAGGCCGTCAGCGACTGGCTGGCGGAGTTTGCCAGAAAGCGGGGCCTGCGGTATCAGCAGGATGCGCTGAACAACATCATCATCTTTAAGGACGCCTCCGCCGGGTACGAGGGGGCGGAGCCGGTGATTTTGCAGGGTCACATGGACATGGTGTGCGAGAAAGCGCCGGACTGTGGCAAGGACATGACCCGTGAGGGGCTGGATCTGGCCATCGACGGAGATTTTGTCTATGCCAAGGGGACCACGCTGGGCGGCGACGACGGCATCGCCGTGGCTATGGCACTGGCGGTGCTGGACGACGAGAGCCTGCCCCATCCTCCCATTGAGGCGGTCATCACCGTGGACGAGGAGACGGGCATGGACGGGGCCATGGGCATTGACGTGTCCGGCCTGAAGGGACGCCGGATGCTGAACATTGACTCTGAGGACGAGGGCGTGTTCACCGTCAGCTGTGCCGGAGGCGCTCGGATGGACTGCGTGCTGCCGGTGCGGCGGGAGGCCTTTGCGGCTCCTGTGCAGCGCATTACCGTTCAGGGGCTGGTAGGCGGCCACTCCGGCACGGAGATCGACAAGGGCCGGGGCAACGGCGTTCAGCTGATGGGCCGTGTGCTGGCCTCTGTGGCGGAGGAGACGGAGCTGCGGCTGGTGGAGGTCTGCGGCGGTCTGAAGGACAACGCCATTCCCACCGGCGCACAGGCGCTGATTTCCGCCAACGCCGAGGTCACCGCCGAGGTCTGCCGCCGCATGACGCAGTCCCTGCGGGAGGAGTACCGGGTGACGGATCCCGACGTAGAGGTAACGGTGGAGCCTGCCGAGACGGCCATGCTGCCTATGGACGCAGTGTCCACCCGCCGGGCGGTGTGCCTGCTGGTGTGCCACCCCAACGGCGTACAGGTCATGAGCGCCGACATCCCCGGTCTGGTGCAGACCTCCCTGAACATGGGCATCCTCACCACCGGCGAGACGGCGGTGCATCTGTCCAGCAGCGTTCGCAGCAGCGTGGAGAGCCAGAAGCAGATGCTGCTCCAGCGCATCGCCTGCCTGACGGCGGAGCTGGGCGGGGAGACCTCCACCCGTGGGGAGTACCCCGGCTGGGCCTATCTGCCGGATTCTCCGCTGCGGGATCTGATGGTGGAGGTGTTCACCGATCAGTACGGCTATGAACCCAAGGTGGAGGCCATCCATGCCGGTCTGGAGTGTGGGCTGTTCTCCGCCAAGCTGCCGGGGCTGGATTGCGTGTCCTTTGGCCCGGATCTGAAGGAGATCCACACCTTCCGGGAGAAAATGTCCATCTCCTCCGTGCAGCGGGTCTGGAAGATGCTGGTGGAGCTGCTGCGCCGCATGAAGCCCTGAAAGGGAAGAAGTGAATAGAGAAACGCCCTCCGGCCATGCCGGAGGGCGTCTTTTGCTGATTTGTAAAGGGCTTACTGGAGCTGCTTGGCCTTTTTGGCGGGGAACTGGACCTGCGCCAGCACCACGGCAATGAACATCAGAGCACAGCCGATATACTCCCGCAGGGACATCTGCTGGTGCAGGATGATGGCACCGGCGATGACGGCGAACACGCTCTCCAGACTCAGCAGGATGGTGACCACCGTGGGGTTGGAATCCTTCTGGGCCAGAATTTGCAGGGTGTAGCCCACGCCGCAGGAGAACACGCCCACGTACAGCAGGGGCAGGATGCACTCCCAAAGGACGTGGAAGTCAATGGTGTCGAAGATCAGGGCCAGAATGGTGGACCAGATAGCGGCGAACAGGAACTGCAGGCAGGAGAGCTTCACGCCGTCGCAGCGGGCGGTGAAGTGGTCAATGAGGAGAATGTGTACGGCAAAGCACACAGCGCACACCAGCACCAGCAGGTCGCCGGGGGCCAGAGAGAAGCCGCCCTTGATGCACAGCAGGTACAGGGATACCACGCTCAGCACCACGGCGATCCACACCGGGCCGCTGACCTTCCGGCGGAAGAACAGGCCGAACAGGGGAACCAGCACCACATACAGCGCCGTGATGAAGCCCGCCTTGCCAGCGTCGGTGCCGGCCACCAGACCCGCCTGCTGGAAGTTGGAGGCGACGGCCAGAGCGGTGCCGCAGCAGAGGCCGCCCAGCCACAGCTGCTTGCGGGAGGCCTTCTTTTCCTCCGCCGTGGGCTGGGGCCGGTCCTTCCGAGTGGTGTTCATGACGGCGATCACCACCAGCAGAGACAGTACGGCGATGAAGTAACGGGTGCCGTTGAAGGTGAAGGCCCCCATGGAGTCGGCGCAGATATCCTGCGACACGAAGGAAGTACCCCAGATAAAGGCCGCCAGAATGGGGAATACCACCTGACGCATTTGGTTGTGTTTCATGTGCTTGGGTCCTTTCTGTTTATTTTCTCTCTCTTATTTAGGCGGATCCTTGCCCTCCGTGGGGTTGACGTGCCACTTGAATTTTTTCTCCGTTCCGTGGAGAAGGCGCTGGATATTTTCCCGATGACACCAGACCACCAGAGCCGCCACCGCCAGACACAGACCGGTGTAGAGCCAGTTGTGGCCATAGACGAAGTACACGGTAATGGGGGCGCTGCAGGTGGCGGTGATGGAGGCCAGCGAGACGTATCGGGTGGTGAGCCACAGCAGCAGGAACAGCGCCCATGCCACGGCGGCCACCCGCCAGTTCAGCAGCAGCACCAGCGTGCCGCCGGAGAGGATGCCCTTGCCGCCCCGGAGACCGTAGAACACCGGGAAGATGTGGCCCAGCTCACAGCCGAGGCCCGCCAGAAGCGTCCCCAAGGTGCCGTCCCAGCCAAGACAGCGGAAGAAGAAGCTGCCCAGCAGGCACGCCGCCACGGTCTTGCCCATGTCGCAGGCGATGACCAGCAGGGCGTATTTGGCACCGTAGGTGCGGTAGAAGTTGGTGAGACCGGCGTTGCCGCTGCCGTGCTTGCGGACGTCGTCCCGGATGACGAAGTGGGATACCATGAAAGAGCCGTTGAAGCAGCCGAAGAAGTAGGACAGCAGCATCACCAGCAGTACGGCGAAGGCTACAGTCACGTTATGCATCTTCTTCTCCCTTCTGACGGATGCTCATGATGATGGGCGTACCCTCCAGCCCGAACACGCTGCGGATCTGATTTTCCAGATACCGGCGGTAGGAGAAGTGGAAGAGCTTTTTATCGTTGCAGAACACCACAAAGTGGGGCGGGCGGATGCCCACCTGCGTCATATAATAGATCTTCAGGCGGCGGCCCTTATCCGTGGGGGGCTGGACACGGGTCTGTGCATCCGCCAGAACGGAGTTGAGCATACCGGTGGTGATCCGCATGGAGGACTGCTCCCGGACATAGTTGATGAGCTCGAAGAGACGGGTGACACGCTGGCCGGTCAGGGCGGAGATGAACACGATGGGGGCGTAGGTCATATAGCTCAGGTCCCGGCGGATATCCTCCCGCATTCGGTCCATGGTCTTGTCGTCCTTTTCCACCAGATCCCACTTGTTCACCACGATGATACAGGCCTTGCCGGCCTCGTGGGCCAGACCCGCCACCTTGGTATCCTGCTCCGTGACACCGTCCTGTGCGTCGATCATGATGAGGCACACATCGCTGCGCTCGATGGCCATGGTGGCCCGCAGGACACTGTATTTTTCGATGTTGTCGTCCACCTTGGACTTTTTCCGCATACCGGCGGTGTCAATGAAGTTATACTTACCGGTCTCGTTTTCAAAATAGCTGTCGATGGCATCCCGTGTGGTGCCGGCCACGTTGCTGACGATGACCCGCTGCTGGCCCAGAATGCGGTTGGTGAGGGAGGACTTGCCCACATTGGGCTTGCCGATGATGGCCACCTGAATGACATCGCTGTCCTCTTCCTCCTCGTCCTCCGGGGGGAAGTATTGCAGACACGCATCCAGCAGGTCGCCGGTGCCGTGGCCGTGGACGGCGGACACGGCGATGGGGTCGCCCAGACCCAGATTGTAGAACTCATAGAAGTCCGGGTCCACGGCGCCGGTGGAGTCCATCTTGTTCACCGCCAGCACAATGGGCTTCTTGGAGCGCTGGAGCATCCCGGCCACCTCCTGGTCGGCGGCGGTCATGCCGGTCTTGATATCGGTGACGAAGATGATGACGTTGGCGTTGTCGATGGCGATCTGAGCCTGCTCCCGCATGAAGGCAAGGATCTGGTTGTCGGTATTGGGTTCGATACCGCCGGTATCCACCAGGCGGAACTTGCGGCCGTTCCAATCGGATTCCCCGTAAATACGGTCACGGGTGACACCGGGAGTATCCTCCACGATGGACAGACGCCGACCGATGATTTTGTTGAACAGCATGGACTTGCCCACGTTGGGCCGTCCGACGATGGCAATCAAGGGTTTGGACATGGGTATCAGCTCCTTCCGTTGTCCTGCCGGCTTTCCGCCGGGGCAAAGAGGGCGTCGGCCAGATCAAAGCCGTCCAGACCCACCACCTGTACGGGGCGGCCCAGCTCCTGAGACAGACGCTCTACTGTATAATCATCCAGAAATACCGTTTCACCGTGCCGCAGCATATGCAGCGGGATCAGCACCCGGTCTCCCAGCGGCCGCTTTTGCAGCTGGGCGGAGATGTCCTGTCCCGTCAGCAGGCCCGCCACGTCGATGGTGTGGCCGAAGAAGTCGTTGTCGATGGCCACCACCTCGCCCCGGAGGTCGGGAAAGCGGGCCTGTGCCTGCTGCACCAGTCCCGTCAGGAAGGGGGCCGCCGCTGTGCCGGTGGCGATGGTGAAGGAGGAAAATTCCTCCGGGATATCCACGGTATCCAGCGCTGCCAGAAAATCGTCCCCCAGCGAGCGCAGCATCCCCACGCCGTTTTCCAGCTGGCGGTAGCCCTCGTAGTAGTCCTCCTCCGGCAGGGGGCGGCCCGCCCGCAGGAACAGCTCGTCGGCGCAGAAAAAGCGCCGGGTGCCGAAGCGCTCCAGATTCTCCCGGCCGAATTCGTCTGCGATGTCGATGATCTCGGCGGCGGTGGCGGCGTCCACGGGGCGCAGCTTGGCAAGGCCCTTGCGGTACTTGGTGATGCCCACCGGCACCAGCGAGCAGCTGGAGAACTCCATCTCCGTCAGATCCCGCAGGGTGCGGCGCAGCTGGTCGCCGTCGTTCCAGCCGGGGCAGATGACGATCTGTCCGTTCATGACGATGCCGGCCTCACAGAACCGGCGCATATACTCCAGAGAGCGCACGGCGTTCTTGTTGCCCAGCATGGTGCAGTGGAGCTGGGGGTCCGTGGTGTGGACGGAGACGTTGATGGGGCTGATGCGCAGGTCGATGATGCGCTGGGCCTCCCGCTCCGTCAGATTGGTGAGGGTGATATAGTTGCCCTGCAGAAAGCTCAGCCGGGCATCGTCGTCCTTAAAATAGAGGGTCTGGCGCATTCCGGGGGGCATCTGGTCCACAAAGCAGAACACACAGTGGTTGGCGCAGCAGCGCATTTCGTCCATCAGATAGGTGTCGAAATTCAGCCCAAGATCCAGGCCCTCTTCCTTTTTGATCTGTACATTCCGCACGGAACCGTTGGGCTCCAGCAGCTCCAGCCGGCACTTGGCATCATAGCCGTAGAAGCGGTAGTCCAGCACGTCCACGATCTCGTGGCCGTTGATGGTCAGCAGCTTCTCGCCGGGCCGGATCCCCGCCCGCTGGGCCGGGCTGCGGTGATCCACAGAGGTGATAACAGTACTCATGGGTTCATTCCTTCATATTTCACATTAGCATCCAGTCTATTATAGCCAAACCAACGGAATTGTGCAAGCAAAATGCAGAATTATTCCATGAAAAATACCAGCAGCAGTAGAGGAAAAACTTTCGTTTGCCGCAAAATTCACCTTGACAAGCGGGGAAGAATAGGGTATGATAGTCATGCTTGTAAAGCAAATCGACTTTACATAGGAGGGATCTTCGTGAAAAACCAGACCTATCGCATGACGATGCTGTTCGATTTTTATGGGGAGATCCTCACGGACCGGCAGAAGGAGTTCTTTGATCTTTACTACAATGAGGATCTGTCACTGGCGGAGATCGCTGAGAACTACGGCATCTCCCGGCAGGGCGTCCGGGACGTCATTGTCCGGGCGGAGGCCGCCATGACGGAGCTGGAGGATAAGACGGGCCTCATCCGGCGCTTCATGCAGATGCAGAAGAAGGTGCAGGGCATTGAGGACGCCGCCAAGGAGATCAGAACTATCAACTACCGGCAGTATGAGAATCCGGAGCTGGAACGGCTGACGGCGCAGATCTGCGAATATGCCGCCGCTCTGAGGGAGTAAGCTATGGCATTTGAAGGACTTTCCGAAAAACTCAACGCCGCATTCAAAAAGCTCCGTGGCAAGGGCCGCCTCACCGAGGCGGATGTCCGGGAGGGGATGCGTGAGGTGCGGCTGGCGCTGCTGGAGGCGGACGTCAGCTATAAGGTGGTCAAGGATTTTGTGGCGCAGGTCACAGATCGCTGTGTCGGTGCAGATGTGCTGGACAGCCTGACCCCCGGTCAGCAGATCGTCAAGATCGTCAACGAGGAGCTGACGGCCCTGATGGGTGGCTCCAACGCTCGGCTGACCTTTGCCTCCAAGGGCCCCACCATTGTGATGATGGTGGGTCTGCAGGGTGCCGGTAAGACCACCAACGGCGCCAAGCTGGCGGGTCTGATGCGCCGCCAGTTCGGCAAGCGGCCTCTGCTGGTGGCCTGCGACGTGTACCGTCCGGCCGCCATCAACCAGCTGCAGGTAGTGGGCAAACAGTTGGATATCCCGGTGTTTGAAATGGGTCAGGCGGACCCGGTACACATTGCCGAGGAGGCCGTCAAGTACGCCAAGGACCACGGCAACGACATGGTCTTTCTGGATACCGCAGGACGGCTGCATATCGATGAGGCCCTGATGGACGAGCTGAAGGCCATCAAGGCGGCGGTGAAGCCTACGGAGATCCTGCTGGTGGTGGACGCCATGACCGGTCAGGATGCGGTGAACGCCGCCTCCGCCTTTGATGAGGCGCTGGGCATCGACGGTGTGCTTCTCACCAAGCTGGACGGCGACGCCCGTGGCGGTGCAGCTCTCTCCATCCGGGCGGCCACCGGCAAGCCCATCAAGTTCGTGGGTACCGGCGAGAAGCTGGACATGATCGAGCTGTTCCACCCGGAGCGCATGGCCTCCCGGATCCTGGGCATGGGCGATATGCTGACCTTCATCGAGAAGGCGGAGCAGCAGTACGACGAGAAGCAGGCCAAGAAGCTGGAGGAGAAGCTCCGCAAGAACCGACTGACGTTGACGGACTATCTGGATCAGATGGAGCAGCTGCAGAACATGGGCGACCTGAGCCAGATCGCCGGGATGCTGCCGGGGAATCTGGGCAAGCAGCTGGATGCCAGCCAGATCGATGAAAAACAGATGGCCCACACCAAGGCCATCATCCTCTCCATGACGCCGCTGGAGCGGGAGAATCCACAGATCCTCAACGCCAGCCGCAAACGGCGCATTGCCGCAGGCTGCGGCTTGCAGGTGGTGGATGTGAACCGGCTGCTGAAGTCCTTCGAGATGCTCCAGCAGCTCACCAAGTCCATGAGCAAGGGACGCTTCCGGGGGATCCCCGGCATGGGCGGGATGCCCGGTATGGGTGGCCGTGGAAAAATGCAGGGCTTCGGGCGTAAGAAGCGGCTGAAGTGACCGGCGCAAAAACCGTAAATAAGTGCAGGAGCATTTATCAAATACAATTCTATTTTACATTATTGGAGGAAAAACATCATGGTTAAGATCAGACTGAGAAGAATGGGCGCTAAGAAGGCTCCTTACTATCGTGTGGTAGTGGCGGATTCCCGCTATCCCCGTGACGGCCGTTTCATCGAGGAGATCGGCACCTACAACCCCTGCGTGTCTCCCGCCGAGATCAAGATCGACGCTGACCGGGCCCGTGAGTGGATCAAGACCGGCGCTCAGCCCACTGAGACCGTTCGTGCTCTGCTGAAGAAAGTCGACGTTCAGTAAAGCGGAGGCAGAGGCATGAAGGAGCTGCTGCTCTACATCGCCAGAAGCCTTGTTCAGCATCCCGATCAGGTCACTGTGACGGAGGTAGAAACCGGCGATGAGCTGACGCTGGAGCTGCGTGTGGCCCCGGAGGATATGGGCCGGGTCATCGGCCGTCAGGGCCGCATCGCCAAGGAGATCCGTACCCTGATCCGCTCCTACGCACAGCGCACCGGCGTGAAGGCTTCGGTGGATATTGTAGACTAAAGGGAAAGCACATCCCGTCAAATCGTGTGAAACTCCCCCTGCGCCATATGGCGCAGGGGGAGTTTTAGTATGAGGTTTGGATGAGATCATTCCGAAAGGCATCCCCCATTCTGCCGGGGCGGCGGAATGGGGGATGGTCATAGGTCGGGATAGCTGTGCAGGAAAACTGGTTTACAGCAGCTCTGCCAGCTCGTCTACCAGCTCACCGAACAGGGCCAGAGCGCTGTTGACGGGCTCCGGAGAGCTCATATCCACGCCGGCGATCTTCAGCAGGCTGATGGGGTCGGTGCTGCAGCCGCCGGAGAGGAACTTCTTATAGTCCGCCACGGCGGGAGCACCTTCCTTGAGGATGCGGTTGGCGATGGCAACGGCGGCGGAGAAGCCGGTGGCGTACTGGAACACATAGTAGTTATAGAAGAAGTGGGGGATCCTGGCCCACTCCAGAGCGATCTGGTCATCGGAGATCATATCCGGGCCGAAGTAGAGCTTATTGAGCTCGTGGTACTTCTTGCACAGGGCGTCCGCCGTCAGGGCCTCGCCGTTTTCGGCCATCTTGCCCATGGCCAGTTCGAACTCAGTGAACATGGTCTGGCGGTACACGGTACCCTTGAACTGATCCAGGAAGTGGTTGATGAGATAGGCACGCTGCTTCTTGTCGGTGGTCTTGCTCAGCAGGTGACGCATCAGCAGTACCTCGTTGCAGGTGGAGGCCACCTCGGCCACGAAGATGACATAGTCGCTGGTGCTGATGGGCTGATACTTGCAGCTGTGGTAGCTGTGCAGGGCGTGGCCCATCTCATGGGCCAGCGTGAACTGGCAGTCCAGATTGTTCTTGTGGTTCAGCAGCACATAGGGGTGGGGACGGCTGATGCCGGAGGAATAGGCGCCGCCTCGCTTGCCCACGTTCTCGTAGACGTCGATCCAGCGGTTGTTGAAGCCCTCCTTCAGCAGAGCCACATAGTCATCGCCCAGCACATGGAGGGCCTCCAGCACGGTCTCCTTGGCCTGCTCATAGGTGATCTCCTTGTCGGCGTCCGCCACAATGGGGGTATAGACGTCGTACATATGCAGCTCGTCCACGCCCATGACCTTTTTTCGCAGGGCCACATAGCGGTACATCTTATCCAGATTGCCGTGGACTGCCTCAATGAGGTTTAGATACACCGGCACCGGCACCTCAGTGGCGTCCAGAGATGCCTGAAGGGTGCTGTCGTAGTGGCGGGCGTTGGCGAAGAAGCACAGCTGCTTGAACTGGCCGTCCAGCGTGGCGGCCACGGTGTTCTTATACTGGCCCAGCGCCTTGTAGTAGGTCTCGAAGGCACGGCGGCGCAGCTCCCGGTCGGGGCTCATCAGCATGGGGACGAAGGTGGCGTCCGTCAGCTGATGGGCATTGCCGGCCTCGTCCACCACGTCGGGATAGACCATATCGGCGTTGCGGAACACGCTGGCCACGTTCTCAGAGGCGTTGGCCATCTCGCCGGCGGAGGCCAGCAGCTTCTCCTCGGCAGGGGAGAGGATATGGGCCTTGCGGCGGCGGATCTGATACAGGCTGCGGCGGTAGGTCTCCAGCTCCGGCTGGGCGGTGTAGAACAGATTCAGGGTATCCTCCGGGATCTCCATGATCTCCGGGGTGGCAAAGGCAGCAGCGCTGGAGATGGTCACCAGCGTGCTCATGGCTTTGCCGCGCATATCCTGATAGAAGCTGTTGCCGGTGTCCTCGTCGCCCTTGCAGCTGGCGTAGCCATACAGGCGGCTCAACCGCTCCTCCACCTGATCCTGGAGCCGGAACCATGCCAGCAGGTCCTCGGCACTGCGGCCCAGCGTGCCACGGAAGGCAGTGATCTGCTCCGGGAGGGTCTTCAGGGCCTTATATTCCTCATTCCACGCCTGATCGCTTTCATACAGGTCCTTCAGGTTCCATGTGTATTCCTCCGGAACCTCACTGCGCTGGGGGATGGTCTGGTTTGCCATATCTGATTCCTCCTATGATAAAGATACGTTAGAGACATTATACCATAAGTTTCCGAAAAGGGAAGTCCCCAGTTTCACGGCGGTGGCATAGAATGGGATGAGCCGCTTGGCTCACACATGACCTGTGAGGAGGAAGGACTCTTGTACACAGAAATCACCAACGCTGCGGCGGAGAATAAGTGCCCGGAGGGGAAGGGGCAGCTGCCGGGACGGTGCGCCGCTATGGCGTTTCCTTTTGTGGCCATGCAGGGGCAGGACCCCAAGCGCTACGATCAGCGGGAGGCCTTGCAGCAGGGGACGCTGTTCCCCGGACTGGACCTGCCGTTTCATAAGGAGCTGAAAAGCCGGTTCCCGGCGGCCAACACGGCGCTGTCAGAGCTGATGGCACTGGATTTCGCCATCGACGAGCTGGGGCTGTATCTGGTGACCCATGCCGAGGATCAGGAGGTGCTGGCCCTCTACTGGGAATATATCCGGTTGGCACAGGAGGGGAGAGCCCGCTATGAGGCGCAGTACGGCCCCTTGACCCAGACCACCGTTACCGAGGGCGGCTACCGGTGGCTCAAGGACCCGTGGCCCTGGGATGAAGGAGGTTCGGACTGATGTTTGTCTATGAGAAGAAGCTGCAATACCCGGTACGCATCGCCAACCCCAATCCCAAACTGGCGGCCTTCATCATCAGTCAGTACGGCGGGCCGGACGGAGAGCTGGGAGCCTCCCTGCGGTATCTCAGCCAGCGCTACACCATGCCATACCCGGAGCTGAAGGCGCTGCTGACGGATATTGGTAGAGAAGCCTCTGAAATGTTCCATTCAGAGGCTACGGCTTTTTTTGATGCTTTTGCAACCGTATAGCTCCACTTCATAGGAAGTAAATTCAGATATACATCTATGTTGTCCTTATCTTGAACTACCATCTTGTCTAAAATGTGCTTATAGAACTCATCTTCGTACTCCACACCGCTGACAATCTCTTTGATTGCATCCTCAATTTCTTTTAGGAGCTGCTGTTGCTGCTCAATCATTTCACGCTGCTTATCCACGCTTTCGATGATAGATTGAAGCTCCTCGATTTCCGCATCGCAGCTTGCACGGGTGGCGGTAAATTCGTCCTTGTTAATCAGATTGGACATATACAGGTCAATCAGATTAGCCCGCTTGCCCTCAATCTTCTTAATCTGCTCTTGCAGCTTTAGGACATCTGTACCCGTCGTATCCATAGCAATAATGGATTGAATAACGGCAGTTAGGTTGTTTATGATTTTATCTCTGTTGTATTTAAGGCTCTTGGTTACGAGATACATAATATGGGTCGCATCCTCATTACGGATAGACAAGCCCGTACAGCCGACTTGGTTTCCTGCCTTGTCGATATGGGGGCTTCCGTGCTTTGCCGCTTCGTTGCAGCGCCACGCCTTATATCGGCTGCCGTCCTTTCTGGTCTTATACCTTGCTACATAGCTTGAGCCGCAGCAGCCGCATTTGATTTTACCAGAGAACGGATAGCGGTTAGAGTGCTTCGCCTTGCCCTCCTGCGAAAGCGACTTTGCATCTAAAATTCGGTTTGCTTCATCGAACAGTTCACGGGAGATTATCGGCTCGTGATGGTCTTTAATGATAACAAATTCCTCTTGCCCACGGTTGTATTTCTTTTCGTGAGATAGGAAGTCTGGGGTATAGGTCTTTTTCTGCACCAAATCGCCGCAGTATTTCTCGTTGCGTATCACTCGCAGAATGACCGTGTTGCTCCATTCCTTGACCCTCATAGGGCTGATACCTTCCTCACGAAGCTCACGGGCGATGACGTGCGTTCCTTTGCCCTCATTGACGAACTTATGGAAGATAAGGCGTACAACTTTTGCGCCTTCCTCATTGATAGTCATTTTGCCGCCCTCGACATCATAGCCCAACATACTTCTGCCGAACACAACGCCTTGTTCCATCTGGCGTTTTTGTCCCCACTTTACACGCTCGGAAGTCTTGCGGCTTTCTTCCTGTGCAATAGAGGACATAATCGCCAGACGAAGCTCTGCATCGCCGTCTAAGGTGTTGATATTGTCATTCATAAATATAACACCGACGCCGTGCTTTTTCAATTCACGGGTGTAATATATACTATCAAGGGTGTTTCTCGCAAAACGGGAAATCTCCTTGGTGATAATCAAATCAAAGTCGCCGTTCTTGGCGCACGCTATCATACGGTTAAACTCTTTGCGCTTCTTTGTGTTCGTGCCAGAAATGCCCTCATCGGCAAAAATCTCATAAAGCTCCCAATCGGGGTTGCGCTCAATATACTGTCTGAAATACCGCTGCTGACTTTCAAACGAATTGGCTTGGTCTTCATTGTCCGTTGAAACACGGCAGTAGGCAGCCACCTTTCTTTTCGTTTCAACCATCTTCAGCTCTTGGTTTAGGCGTTCATATCTATTTATCATAGCGAAGCTCCTTTCTCAGTAAACTTTGTTATTGTATTTAATTATAGAAAAAAGAGAGTGCGGTGTCGAATGTGCAAATTTGTTTTTTCACTCAGCTATGTAAAAACGCCAAGCGTTATGCTCGGCGTCTGCTTTTTTGCTCCCTACTATATTGCTTTTCAAGCTCGACCAAACAACGTTCCCGCTGAGAGCGTGTCAGCAGCTTTCTTTTCTCCAAAGAAAGGAGTATCGACTTTTGGATATTCATAAGGAACGCAGCGTGTTCCTGCTCGTTTAATTCTGGAACAGGGTCACCAACATAAACAAATTCTCTATGCAACAGCCGCAACACCTCCCTCGTTTCTAAAATATATGAGCTACCGCTTGTACCGTATAACGAGATAGCTAATCCTTTTTTGCAAGCCCGATGCTGATGGCAAGGGCTTTGTCTGCGCAATGAATAAAACGCCTGTCAAGAGTTCCTAAGTACTCTCGCAGGCGTTGTTTGTCTATGGTGCGAATTTGTTCAAACAATATAATTGAGTTCTTATCCAGACCGTCGAAGTCTTTAATTAAGGTGTGCGTAGGTAATTTGGCTTTTGTGTGTACCCGACTTGTGATAGGGGCGATAATGACCGTAGGGCTATGCTTGTTGCCTATATCGTTGGAAATGATAAGTACAGGTCTTGTGCCGCCCTGTTCCGAGCCGATAACGGGATTTAGCTCGGCATAATAGATGTCGCCACGCTTGATAGTCAATTCCATTGTGTTTGACCTCCCAATATGATTTAGGCAGAGGTTTTCTGCCTATGTAGGCAGCCAAACACAAGGAAGTATTTAAGGTCGGGAGAGCATTCTCCGTCAGAGCCGACATAGTAGTCCCCGAATGAGGAAGTGCAGCTAACGCCTTCCTCGCTTGTCCACGCAAAGGCGGACATCGGCAATGCCATAACCGCCATAACAAGGCAGAGGACAGCCGCCAGAAGCCGCTTTCCGTTCTTCTTAAACTTTGTTTTCATAGACTGTTAAACCGTCCTTTCTTGATTTTGGGTATAAAAAATCCCCCTGTTTTTGAAACAGAGGGATAAGCCTTGCTGCCACTTATGCAAAAAGAAAGTAAATCAGATATTCGCCGTTTCCTTTTGCTTCGCAGCAGATATTAAAATCTGAGATTTCATCAATTCCGTATGCGCTGAGATTTTCAGCGGTATGAAACTTGATATAGCTTTCAAGGCTCTGCTTTAAGGCTTCGCCTTGATTGCTCCGTGACGCCGTTACGGGATTCCACCAGCTTGCGTTGCTCGGAGTGAGAGAGGTATCCAAGCGAAGCCCCATTGACTGACCAATGCTGATACAATCCGCCATTATCGCTTCCATATCAAACTCAAAATCATAGGCTGTCTTTGTGTTTTCGGAAGCGGTTTGCGTCGGTGTTTCCGCAGGCGGCGGATTATTATTATTTCCCGTAGTGGGTTTCGTTACAGGTGTTTCTGCTTCACTCTGCTTGACAGGCTCGGTTTGCTTTACCGTTTCACTCTGAACAGGCTCACGCTCCATTACCTCTGCGGCAGTTTCAAGCGCTGCACTCGTTTCTGGAGCTTTGCTCTCATTACTTTCCGAGGAATAAATGCTCTTGGCGCTTTCGGCTTCGGCAGCAGCTTCGGTTTCCGTCACAAGCTCACTTTCATAATTCCGTGTGGGGACTGTTGAAACATTGGAGCAGCCGCCAAGCAGCATTATCAGCACAAGAAGCGCTGCAAACATTGATTTTCTCATCATATCGACCTCCTTTACGGCTTCATTATACGAAAAAGAGCCGATGTCCTCAAAGGTACAAACAGATTTGCGAGATATTGCAGGTATTCTTTTCTCGGATAGTCTTGGCAGTAGTTAGGGGGTGAGGTGTGGAGAGGGGGAAGCGCAAAATGCGGCTATCCACGCAAACAGGCAGACCTCGCCCTCGGTGTGCGGCTATCTTTCGTGCGCTTTGTTCCGTTGCAGGTGTCGGTTGTAGAACTCCAAAGCCTTGACAACAAGATCCGTTTCCTGTCCCTTGGGAACGGTTTTCGGAATGAGCTTGGTTATCCGTTCATCACGGAAAACAGGCTTTTCCTTTTGGTTGGGCTTTTCTTCCTCCATAATGGATTGGATAACCTCGTCCGTCAGTTTTCCGTCTTGGTTAAACTTTTTCATTTTGATAGCCTGCGCCAACGAGGGAGTAGCGTCGTTATAGCTCATTGCTTCAAGCAAGGTGTATTGCTGTTCCTCGGCAAGATAGGAAATCTCCACCGCAGGACGGAAAGCAATTTGTTTTTCATCTACCATCTGGAGAATTTCGGGTACAAGCTCGGTCAAGCGGATAAAACGGCGGATTTGGTCTTGGCTTTCGCCTACAATATCGCCCAATTTCTCACGGGAAGTTCTATTGTCCGACTTCTGTGCCAATGGCACAGAAGTTAAATCTGAACGCTGTCCCTGTCTGTTCATCGCTTCAAGACGCATTTTGTAGGCAAAGGCTTTTTCACTCGGCAGAATAACAGACCTTTGCAGATTGCTTTCCACCATAATGATAATAGCTTCATCACGGGTAAGGTCTTTGACCTCGCATTTGAGGGTTTCAAGCCCTGCAAGCTCACAAGCCTTTTTTCGTCTGTGACCGCTGATAAGCTCATACCGCCCGTCATCTTTTAAGCGCACGGTAGCAGGGGTCATTACGCCGTTCCGCTTAATGCTCTCGACAAGCTGTTCCATATCCTCGTCCATTAAAACCTTGAACGGATGGTCTGGAAACTCGTCAATCTCCGACAGGGGAATATCCCGTATTTTGCTTAAAGCAGCTTCCGCACGGCTTTCGTCCGTCTGGAACAGGTCATCGTAAGCGGTCAGCTCGATTTTGGTTTCTCTGTTTCTCGCCAAGCTCTGCCACCTCCTTTGAAAACTGTTCATACGCTGCGGCAACCTTGCCGCCTTTGTCGTAGGCGAAAATGCTTTTACCCTCTGCGGTTGCTTCCACCGCACGGATAGAATGAGGTATCTCGGTATCAAACACCTTGATTTTCTGACCGTAGGCACTCTTGACCGTCGCCGTGATTTCTTTTGAAATGTTGGTACGGGGCATAACCATTGTCATTAAGATACCGTCAATTCTGAGTTTGGGATTGATTTGCCGCTTGACCATTGACACGGAGCGAAGCAACAGCTCTAAGCCTTTTGCAGAAAGATAGTGGGGCTGCGTTGGGATAACCACGCTGTCAGCCGCCGCCAATGCGTTAATGGTTATCATACCCAAGCTCGGCATACAGTCAATAAGCACATAATCGTAGTTTTTCTTAACCTCATTCACATAGGTTTTCAGAACACGCTCACGGCTCATTGCATTGATTAGCCTTACTTCAAAGCCCGATAACTCAATGTTTGACGGAAGCAGGTCAACGCCCTCGCTGTGAGATAAAATCCCTTGTGAAACATCAAAAGATTTATCGTCTATGATGTTCTGCATTATTGTGGAGAGCGTAACGGGTAAATCGTCTGGTCGGCTGTATCCCAAAGCCATTGTGAGATTTGCCTGTGCATCGGCATCAATCAACAGCACTCTTTTTCCTTGTTTCGCCAGACCCACACCCAGATTGACCGCCGTAGTAGTCTTGCCAACACCGCCTTTCTGATTGGTCAGAGCAATTACTTTGCAATTTGACATAGCTGCGTCCTCCTTTCACATAGATTTAGCCGCTTTGTCAAGGCGGCTATGTAAATCGTACAGAGAACGCAAAAAAGCCGCTTACTCTTATGGAAAAGAATAAACGGCTCACTCTTGAATTGCCTTAGACATATTCGATTTTCATTTTCTTGACGGGTGCATTAGCTACCTTGAAAATTAGTTCGTCAATGCAGTCCGTATATCTGCCTTGCCGTATGAGAGCGTTTTTCAGCTCCACAGGGCTATGTAATATCAGCGTCCTTTCGTGACTGTCTACATATAGATGAGTGATTTTGTCTTTCATACGCTCGACCTCCTTGTGTTTGAGTTTGCCAGAGTGAAATAGCCATATTCGGCATTACAACCACACTCCGATTAAATTCTTTACTTTGTTCCATACTCTCAATGCTTTTGCATATTCGATAAGGTTAGGAATATTCCTTTGAGGGTCGTTTACATAGCCTTGAATTGCTTTGTTGAAGATTTCCTTGTCTATCTTATTCATATTACGCAGAACATCGCAGATGGTACGGTCACGGTCATAAATGCGAACATCAGTAAAATTTATTTCTCCTCTGGTAGCTCCGATAGAGAGCAGGGCTGGCTCTAACCGATAAGCCTTTACAGATGGGTATTCTATTCTTGTGCGTTGTCTGGAAGCGTTTTTGTCAATAGCAATGTTCCATTCGGCAGGATTTCTATCGCTATACCCATAATAGAATAAAGCTGTTTCCATACATAGAATACCGTCGGGGAATAAACGGCTGATTATCACCACATCGCCTTTGCCAGACCCCGCAGCCCAATGATAATAGCCTCGCTTGATTCTTTCTATCAAGCCAGCTTCCAACATTCTTTGAACATCCCTGTAATATAGTTTTTCTTTACTCAACTGAGCCGTGGTCATTACATAATCATAATGTGAGAAAATCTGTTCAAGGATTTTTCTATCTTTTATTGAAATCATACGTTCACCTCTGCACCAAATCGTGCCGTAAAAGTAGCTTGTTAGGTTGTTTTAGCCCATTATATTTGGCTCGCATTGCCAAGTCAAATGTGTAGTAAACCACACCATTCAAATTATAAGATGGTGCGGTTACAAACACCTGCTTGTCCACAATGGACGCATAAAGTTTAGCGTTGATTTATACGGCAACTTGAAATTTTGTAGAAGCGATAGCGTATAGATTTATCGTCCTTTTTGTTTCGCCAACCTTGATAGAATAAGGCTTTTCGGCATTTTCCTCGTTGTCAGAGTCGTCGTACTTTTTAATTCTGTCGAGTGTCGAAAAGCTATGTATCTTAAATCCAAAGACCTCACGCTTGTCCTCATATTTGATACTTTGGAACATTTCCGATGCTTCTCTGGGTGTGGAGGAGCTGGGGCATCTGGAGATGGTGGGGACCATCGTTCACCAGCTGACCAGGAGCATGACGGAGCAGGAGGTGAAGGACGCCGGCTATGAAGCGTACTTCGTGGATCATACCGCCGGGGTCTATCCCACTGCCGCCTCCGGCTTCCCGTGGAACGCCGCCTCCATGGCGGTGAAGGGGGACCTGATTGCAGATCTGACAGAGGACCTTGCAGCAGAGCAGAAGGCCCGTGTAACCTATGACAACATCCTGCGGTTGTCGGATGACCCCGACGTCAACGATGTCATCAAGTTCCTGCGGGCCCGTGAGATCGTCCATTTCCAGCGCTTCGGTGAAGCAAAGCGTACAAGATGGAGAGTTACCAAAAGAGCTGCTGAACAGAACAGCCGCAAGTCATCAAAAATGGTGGCTTGCGGCTGTTTGACTCTGAAATCCATGGTAATGGGCGCACACCCTCTCACGGCAAGTTTTTTCCGTTTCCCTCAATGCGGCCATCCGTCATCTGAACGATCCTGTCACAGCGTTCGGCAATCGAAGGGTCGTGCGTAACGATGATCAGCGTCTTGCCGCTTTCCTTGCAGAGCCGCATGAGGATGTCCATGACATTCGCTTTGTTCGCCGCGTCCAGTGAGCCGGTGGGTTCGTCCGCAAGGATGATCGGCTGGTCACAGACGATTGCACGGGCGATTGCCACCCGCTGCCTCTCTCCACCGGACAATTTGCTTGCCTTGCGGTTCAGCTTGTCTGATATGTCCAGCTTCTGCGCGATCTCCCTGATTCGGGGCTTATGCTCCCTGCGCTTGATCTGCCTGTTGTAAAGCAGGGGGATTCGGATGTTGTGATATACGGTTTCATCGTCCAGCAGGGCGAAGTCCTGCGCAATATAGCCGAACGAGGCATTTCGGAAAGCGCTGCACCGCCTGTCGCTCATGTTCAGAACTTCCTCTCCGTCCACGGCAACGCTTCCGGAATCCGGCTTCAAAATCAGACCGATAATGTTCAAAAGTGTGGACTTGCCGCTGCCGGAAGGTCCGACAATGGCGACGGCTTCGCCGCTTTCCACGGAAAGATTGGCGTGATTTACCGCTTTTACGGTGTAGTGGCTGGTTTCATAGCTCTTGCAGGCTTGTGTAACGGTGATTCCCGGCATAGTTCATTCCCTCCTTAATCCCTGTGAAAATTTAGATACAAAACGCTGCTGCACAATACTTGTGACAAGGAACGCCGAGCCCATGGTGGCTGCGAATACCATGAGAAGATTCAGCGGCGACGCGAGCCTGTTCAATGACAGGATCAGGAGCGTTCCCGCAAGCGGGATCACATGGTATCCCAACACGAACAGATACATCCTTGTAAAGATAAACCGCTGTGTTGCGCCAAACAGATGATGCACCGCATATTCCGGGATCCGGCGGCGCAGGATGCGATAGGTATTCAGCAGCAGCGCACCGAATAAAACCAGCGTGGACATGATGTAGAACAGAAGATACGCCTGATGGGTGCGGGTGCTGCTTGCGGCGGAAAGCCGCAAAAAGTTTTCCGTTGACTGTATCTCCGCATAGGCGGAATAGTTTTGATACAGGAACGACCTGACATCGGCGGTGCTTTCCTCTGTGGGTTCGGCAAGAATCAGACGGTCTATGAACATATCCACCGATACGTGCGGAAACGCCGCGAGGGAAAGGGCATCCTCACAGGATGGCGAGAAAACATAGAGCGTTTTCTTCAGATTCTCCGATGCGGGTGGAATGTAGTGCAGCGGATGGTAAACGTCCATATCGGATGGAACAACGGTTACTGTGCATTCGTGATCTCCGATGCGGAGCGTCTTTCCTTCGTCCCCGGCGCAGTCTGGCGAAACCGCGGCGATGGGTGCATCGCTGCCTGCCGGAAACGGGAATGTTGTCAGCCGGGTATAGGCGCCCACATAAACGATGGTCTGCTGATACCCGCCGATGCCGGGGAGAAGGACGAGGCTGCCGAGGTTGTCATGCTTTTGAAACAGCTCCACGAGGCTCTGCTGCCGCCCGCTGCCTGTTCTGACGGGCTGTGCGGTAGTTTCCCGGTCTGCCGCTGTCATAAGACTGCTCAAATCCTTTACCCGCACCATGCTCACATCGTTTTGTGTAAAGCGACGGATTGCATCATTTTGTGATGCGACATGCTGGTAACTCAATCCCACCAGCACGAAAGCCATTATGGACATTGCGGTTAAAAAGCCGTAAAAAACGACCCATCCAACATCCTTGACCAAATCCCGGATCACCTGCCTGATCAGTGTCATATCATCTTCCCCCTTTCCCCAACCGTGCGGCTGTTCCGCAGTAGCCCGCCCAGTTCAAAATCAGTGAGAACAGTACAAACCCTGCCGTAGTACCTATCAGCAGCGTGGTCAGATCACTGCCCGGCATATAGGTCAGCCCCCGGTACAGCGCCACGCCGAAAAGCAGAGCAGCAGTCAGTGCAATACCCATCGCCGTAAGGGTGGAGCGGAGGAACAGCCGTGCTTTTGACAGCCCAAACAAATGATAGATTTGATAGCGGCGGTCATTTTCCCGATACATGGTCAGCACCACATAGGAGAAGCAAAAGATCAAACCGAGCATGGCAGCGGAAATCGCTCTGGAAAGAACGCTGTCCGTCAGAAGCTTCGCCGCCAGTGCGGGAAGGCTCAAACGCTGCCGCTGGTCAGTGACCGTATAGCCGCTATTCTCAAATAGTGCCGTCAGACCACTGGTGTCCGTGCCATCTGTGAAGTACATTCCATCCTTCGCCCCGCTCATGGACAACGGATAGAGAAACCCTGCATTGGAGATAACGGAAGGCACATCCCGTTCCAGATAGGTTCCCAGTACAGGCAGCCCCAGCGCGTCCGGCAAAAACCGCCCATCGCGCACATAGGCATCAGAAAAAGCCGCGTCCTCTGCGGTTAATACGCCCTGCGCGTCACAAGGCAGCGAAAGCCCGATGGCTTCACGGAGCCAATCCGAACCGTCCAGGATGCCGCAACCTGCGGCAAACCCGTTCTTGTATAGGATTGTTGCCTCGTTTTCCAATGCCCAGCGTTCCAGAAGCGCATACAGTTCATCGGACGGCGCGGCGGCGCTTGGCGTGCCTGCGTCCTCCTCCGGATGAAGGTATATCCGGGAGACGTCCGCGACAGTAAAGGATTGCAAGCCCGACACGGGGCTGAAATAGTAGTCCGAGTAAATGATGGAAACGCCAAGCCCTATGCTCGCAAGAATCAGGATCGAGCATAGCAAGGCAGCCCAGTTCTTTTTTCGCATAGCTTTACCCTCCGTCCTCTCACAGCGCAATGTGCCGTGTGGCGCAATCGCTCACATAGGGATCATGTGTCACAACAACAATGGTTTTCCCCTGTCGGTTCAGCTCTTTGAGAATATCCATCACATAGCTGCGGTTGCGCTCGTCCAGACTGCCCGTAGGCTCATCCGCAAGGATAATGTCGGGGGATTTTGCGATGATTTTTGCCAGCGCCACCCGCTGCTGCTCACCGCCGCTCAAGGTGTAGACCTTACGACGCTCATAGCCCGAAAGCCCCACCTGTGCCAGCGCATCCGCGATGCGTTCTTTCTCTGCCTTGCCCTTTGCTTTACCGAACCGGGTGGCGAGCTTCATGTTGGCTTCCACGGTGTCGGTGTCCACCAGTCCGTAATTCTGAAACAGGTAGGAAAGCTTGTGCCGCCGCAGATGAACCGCAGCGCGGGAGGAAAAGGACGGGCTTCTTGCGCCGCAGAGGGTGACGCTGCCGCTGTCCGGCGTTTCCAGCAGTCCTATGATGTTCAGGAGCGTTGTTTTTCCGGCTCCGCTTTCGCCCTTGATGGCGACAAACTCTCCGGCTTCAATATGCAGCGAGTAATCCCGAAACAGCACTTTCTCCCCGAAGCGTTTATTGATATTGGATAAAGTAATGGCAGTCATGCTTCCGCTCCTTTCACAATCTGATAGAGGTTTTTCCGGGCAATGCTGCCGCAGGCCAGCAGCGTGATTAGCAGCTCCGCGAGAAACGTACCCAGCAGGATATTGTAGTCAAGCTCGATGGCGAGCTTTAAGAGCAGCAGCCCTGCCGCTACCGCCCCATAGTACAGCACCGTCAGCACGAGATGGGTGCGAATACAGCTCAAAAGGGAATGCCCTTCAATCAGGCGACAGGCGATCCTGTCCCTGTAATTGTCGCAGTAGAGCCTTGCGCCGAATAAGATCAGGCAGAACAGCCCAATCAGCAGCACCAAAGCCTGTACGCCCCAAATCATCAGCATATAGGTCAGATGATGGAGCATTTTATCAAAGGTGGCGGCGACGGTCGGTGTGGAAACGGTCGCCGCGTCAATACCCGTTTCCCGCAGGATGGGCAGCAGCTCCGCATACGGATCATCGGTGGGAACATAGAGGAAATACGCTCCCTGTGAACACCATGCTTCGATGAAAAGCCCGTCCAGCAGGTCACCTTCCTTGACTACAAGGATGGGCGCGGGCAGAGCGCCGTTGCCCCCAAGACCTGTGCTGGCGTTATAGGAGTATATGTCAGACGCTTTATCATCGTAGAGGACAATATTCACATCCCCGGAATTTCCCCAGCTCGCGCCGCGCTCCCGTACCTCATCCCGCCTGTATTCCTTGGACTTCGGAAGCAGAATATTCACATGGGTATCGGAAAGCAGAGCGTCACCGATCTGCTCCCCGTCCGGCGCATAGATGGGGTTGAACGCAAGGTAGTTTCGGTTGATGTGGGCATAATCCTGACCGTATGCCTCTCCCAGCATTTTCCCTTCAAACAGGTCGTAATTAAAATCGTTGGCTGCCATGAGTATTCCATTGTAGCGATCCACTGTGGCATAATAGAACGCCAGATAATCCGCGCCCTCCGGTGCTCTGCCGGAATTAACATTGTTCAGAGGGACAGTCACATAGCCCTTTGTCTTTTGCGAACAGAACTCCGCTGCATGGAAGGTGTTGTAGATCTGCGTGATGTTCCGCATGGCAATGGTGAGAGAGAATAGAATAAAGATTAGAAAAGCAGCTTTCGCAAGCGTGTTTGTAATGTAGATCCCGCGCTTTGGAACTTTGCCCTTCACATACTCTGCGCTGCGCTGCCCGGAGAGGAACAGCAGGGAGAGCAGGATGCCCAGTATCAGAGGAACGAGCAGCCACAGACAATCCCCCAGCAGGAACAGCCCAAATTGCCAGGTCGCCACCGGATGAAGCCACACGGCGCAAATCATGGCGGCGGCAAAAATCAGCAGAAAGCAAAGACACAAAGCAGGGGCAAAGGCTTTGATCTCCCCCAGCAGGATATTCCCCGTGGTATAGCCCTCCATTTTTTTCAGCACATTTTTCTTGCCTGCGGACAGGGTGTAGAATACGATACTGACGCAGAGCATAAAGGCAGGAATGAACAGGAAATAAAGCGGCAGTTTGGTAGACAAAAGCCTTTCGTTGGTTGCTGTTACGGAATAGCCCAAGCCGTTCAGCGCATGAAGCACCGCGTCAAGCTGTCCTTCCGCCACATACCAGGTCGCAGCGGTCAAGTCATGCTGCTGCGCCTGCATGAGTGGATAGATGGCGGTATCTTGAAACAGCGAGGACAGATGCAGCGCCATAGCTCCCGGCTGCTTTGCAGTGGAAAAGAACTCGTCCGATTCCAGCCTCACACTCCCTTTCCCGGTAGAAACGGAAAGAAAGCTGTCGGTATGGCTGGTCTTATAGTAGCGGTACAGTGGCTTGTCCCCATCCAGCTCCGCGTAGCGGTACATAATGTCTGCGCCGATCTTTCCGAGTGCAGTATCTATCTGTCCCAAAAATTCGCGGTTGCTCAATGTCTCCGGCTTTTCGAGGATTACCGCCCGCTTATCCAGTATCATGCTTTCCTCTGCGTCCTGTGCAAAATTGAACAGGGATAGTACCGTAAGCACGGTCATACAGACGGCAAAGCAAAAGATCACAAGTTTTCTCATGGTACACCTACTTTCCAAATGGTCAGACCGCTATTCGTTCTCACCCTCTCTTTTTATACCCCGCAGCTCTTTTACATTATAAAAAATACTCAATGCCAGCAGCATAGCGCAGTAGAACAGAACGCCGACTGCAAGGATCAGTTGAAAGTCGCGCCATTCCGAACAGGATGCAGTGCGAAAGCCCATGACACACAGATGCCCCAGCCCGTATGCGATAGGGATCGGGAGCAGGCGCTCCACCCGGCGGCGGGATTTTTCTTTCCTGCGCAGCTTGAACCATACCCCGATAAGGATCAGGAACAGGGCGATGTTGAATAGCAGCCAATAGCCCAAAGAAAGCCCCGCCAAAGCAACCCAGCCGCCGCTGTCGGGCGCGGTGCCGTAGATGCACACCGAGCTGTCGCTGGAGCTTTCGGCGTGTCCGTTGATAAACTGCGTGAAATAAACGAGAAGCGGCTTGCCGCTCTCCGGCGCTGCGATTACAGCCTGTACGCCGGGTCTATGGAACGCCCTGTCCCATACGGAGGTCCACACCTCAAGATGGTAGACAGTGTTGCGATCATCGGGGTCGGCGATTTGTTGGAGCTTATAATTCGTGACCTCGTTGCTGAAAGAGAGCGTCACCGCACCGTTTGCTTCCTCCGTCACAGTCACCAGCTCTGGCGAATAGGCGAAGTATTCCGGCGCAGTCAGAAAGGAGATGACCGACAGCATCAGCGCCAGCAGCACCGCCGCTGTGCATAGGATGGTCTGCACCTTTTTCATCAGCAGTGCCTTTTTCAGCCGTTTCAGCGGCGCGGCGTCCATGTCGGGCTGCGGCTCTGTTTGCACCTCTACAGGCTCCTGCAGTTTTTCAAGCTCCGCACGGCAGGCGGGGCAGCTTTCCAGATGCTCCTTTACAAACTCCGACGTATCCTCCGACACCATGTTTTCCACATACAGCGGCAGAATATCGCGGATGATGCTGCACTCATTTTTCATCTTCGTCAGCCTCCATTCCCTTTTGGATCATTTTTCGTGCGCGGTGATAGGTGACACACGCCCAGTTTTCCGTCTTGTGAAACAGCTTCCCGATCTCCTTAAAGCTCAATTCGCCAAGGGTACGCCACATGAAAACCTCTTTGTACGGATCGGGAAGCTCATGCAGCAGATGTTTTACCTGTTGGGCATTCTCGCTGCGCAGCAGCATTTCATCCGGTGATTCCTCCGCTTCCGATATAAGCTGTTCCATATCCGCTGTATGCTCTGTCCAGCGGCTTTGTTTCAGATGGGTATAGTAACAATTCTTTGCGATCTGACACAGCCACACCCGGATGTCGCAATCCCCCCGAAAGCTGTCAATGCGGCGAAGCGCACGGAAGAAGGCTTCGCTGGTAATATCCTCTGCCAGCCGTTCGTCCCCGCCGGACAGCCGCCGCACATAGAGGAACACATCCCGAAAATAGTCTTTGTATATCTGTTCAAAGTCCGTCACCTGCTCACCTCCTTGTCCCGTTCACTTATAAGACTGCGAAAAACGAAAAATCTTACAAAGAATTTTGTAAAAAATTTTGAGTTGACTACTTATCTTCCCATATTGCAAGACTGCCGCTCGGCAGTTTTCGCTGTCGGCGGCAGATTCGGCTATGCAGTAAGAGGACCATCCACAATCTTTACATACGCCTCCAGCTTTACTTTTCACAGGTATTGGAGCTCTCATTCTCGCCTAAGTATCGCTCTCCGTTTGCAACGGCTTCCTCCAGTATAGCATAGACCTCCGCCAAGGCGCGGACATACTGCGGAAAATTGCGCCGCAGCTCACTGTCCTCCCCCGGCAACGGGACCGGCCTCCGCATCATGCGATGAACAGCCCTCCACACTTGGAGCCTGCTGCCGGGATAGGATTCTCTCAGCTTCTCGACCGCGCGGTTCTTCGCCTTCTCCACGGCGGACTCCTTCATCATGTGATACATCCCGATCTCTTTCAAGGTTGCCTCCGGGTATCCGAACACGCCGCAGGTCTTGCCGAGGATGTCCCTGTCCTTCTTCGGCAGGGCGTCGAACAGCTCCCGGAGGAGTTCGATGCAGACCTTGCGGTACACGGCTCGCTCCGCCGAAACGGAGAGCATCCCCGGCATCAGCCGCTCGTAGGGATCGCCGTCATAGCCCTCCGGAACAAGATCATGCACACCGAGGAAATGGGTGTTGTAGCGAACATACCGGCTGACACGATTTTCGGAAATGCCCAGCTCCTCCGCAATTTCACCGGTATCCTTCCATGCGGCATGATACAGCCTCTGTGCCTGACGGACGGCAGCCATCTCGTCCTTGCTCAACGCCATACAGCCAATATTCTGCTCCAGCCAGCGGGTCATGCGCCCCCTCAAATGCGGGTAGAGGTAGGTGGTGAGCGCGGCGCGGCTCTCGTCATATTCTCTGCTCTGAATCCGTGTCAGAAGCTCCACGGCGCCCTCGCCGCAGAGATCGTCCAGAATCGTTTTCGTATACGCGGAACACTGATTCGGATGATGCTGCTCCATTATCAGGCAGTTGAACTCCGCCGCAGCTTCCTTGGCGATGCCGCGGATCAGACCGATGTTTTTATGGTACAGCTTTTCCAGCGCAGCATCATCGCCGTCATAATATTGGCGAATTAGTTGCTCGTTGGTCATGCTTGCTCACCCGCCTTTTCCTTCGGCGGACGGCCCCTCGGATTGGCCGTTCTGGTGATCCCACAGTGCTGGTAAACGCGCTCAGAGGAAATACGCTGCTCGAAAGCCTCTACGGAGATATTCGCGTCACGTAGAGCGTCATAGAGCAGATCCCGCACATAGTCCTTGGCTTTTCTTGCGTCCTCCTGTGAGATCGCACCCCGCTGCATATCCTTTGTGATGCGGGCAAAGGCGGTCACCTTGACTTTGACCTTGGGAATGTCCTTCGCCAGCTCCTTCTGCAACTCCACCGTGCCGAACTGCCGGCAGGTGTAGCCGGGCGCATGGGGACACGCCCCTTCGCAGTACAAAGCATGGACACCGCTCTTGAGCAGAAAATACCGTCCGCAGATGATGCAGCGGCGGATGTTGTGCCCACTGTTCAGCGCCAGCATATAATCGGCTTTCATCAGCGCCTGTAAGCTATCTGTCACATGCTCCTGACAGATGGCGACAGTGCCATCCGGCAGTGGCCGCGGCACATAGGAAAGCTCGTAGGCATCGTGGGTCGTATAGCAGTCGCCGTTGTTGCGGATGGGATTGACGATCAGCTTTTCCGCAAGGCGTTCATCATTGTAGAAGCCGTAGAGTGCTGCGGCATAGTCCTCTGGGCTGTTATGCTTCAGCTTGGACAGACTAAAGCTGATGAAATTCCGAATAGTACCGTTGAAAGCGCGAATGTCGTGAAGATATGTTTCATAACGGCGGATGTATTTTTTGCAATCACGCCATGCGTCCTTGGTAGGACCGATGGCACGAAGCATTTCGTAATAAAAGGCATCGCCTTTTTCTAAAGCTGCTTCGCTCGGATGGAACAGGTCAAGCGGAACATCCTTGACCGTTTCACTGCGCGCGGAGATTTCATTCGCCACGCGCTCAAGTCGTTTCCGTTGTATCTCTTCTGACGGCTCATGCTCCTCTTTCGGAAACAAATCGAACTGCCCCGTGTTTTCCCGTATGACAGAGAAGAAAGCGTCCTCGCTCTCGTCCAGCAGCGGGCGGAACACAGCGTAGCGGCGCAGTACCCCGCATAGCGCCGCCAGCTCCTCGTTCAGCTTCCACCAAAGCTCTATGCTCCCGCTCTGCTCATATTCTTCCGCAAGGCTGGTGACCTGCTTCATGCGTTTGCTCATGGGTCGATATTCGTCCGGCGACAGGTTCAGCAGATCGGCGGTCAACATACCGGCAGTGAACTGCTGACCGTATAGCTCCAGCGTACTGCCATAGGTGTAGAAAACGATGCTGCCCTCCATGCGTACCCCTCCTGCTAAAATCTGTCCTACATGAATTTTAATCTGTCCATGCTTTTTCTCAGCATAGCATAAATTTCTCCACAATACAAGCAGAGGGAAGAAACCACGCGCCGTCCCGTGGTAACGCCCCTCTGCTTTTTTCGCTCTCATCGTTCCGATGGGAGCAATATTTTTTAAGGAGGATTCAAAATTGAAAAAAGAAAACCGATTGCTGACCATCGACGGAGAAACGCTGATGAGTCAGCCGCTCACACCGCTGAACTTCGTGGTGGACACGCTGCTCTCCCAGGGCCTGCATATCCTCGCAGGCTCTCCCAAGGTGGGAAAGTCCTGGTTGGCGCTGTGGCTGGCCGTCACGGTGGCGAAGGGCGATTCCGTCTGGGGCATGGGCGTGAAGCAGGGCACCACGCTCTACCTCTGCTTGGAGGACTCCACCCTCCGCATCCAGAACCGTCTGTTCGAGATCACGGAGGACGCTCCCGCCAGCGTCCACTTCACCACCAACAGCGACACCCTCGGCAAGGGTCTGGAGGAACAGCTCTGTGCGTTCCTCTCTGAGCACCCCGACACGGTGCTGGTCATCATCGATACGCTGCAAATGATCCGCGGCGCCGGTTATGACAACACCTACGCAAATGACTACCGTGACCTCTCCGTGCTGAAGCACATTGCGGACACTCATGGCATCGCCATTCTGTTGATCCACCATCTGCGAAAGGAACTCGCCGACGATGTGTTCAGCCGCATCTCCGGTACGACGGCCATCAGCGGCGCGGTGGATTCCAGCTTTACGCTGGTAGAGGACAAGCGCGGCAGCGGCAAGGCAAAGCTTTCCTGCATCGGGCGCGACATCGAGTATCGGGAGCTGACGCTGGAACGCAACGCGGAAAATGTGTGGGAGCTGGTGTCGGACAGCCGGACGCAGCCGGAGCTGCTGGGCGGCCGGATCGTCATTCTTCTCTCTGAGCTGATGCGTGACCGCACGGAATTTATCGGCACTCCCACGGAGCTGTCCGCGCAGATCGACCCTGCGGGCAGCGAGGGCATCACGCCGAAAAAGGTATCCCGCCTGATCCTACAAAGCGTTGCCGCACTAAGCAAAATCGGCATTTCCGCCGTGGTGCGCCGCAGCAACGGCAAGCGGCTCATTGAGCTGCGCCGTGCCGAAAGTGACGATGCACAGGGTACCCAAGCTGTTGACCCTATCGACCCTGCCGATGTCTCAGGCAGTGAAAATGCCCCGTGTTTCGGCGTGTGAGCCGCTGTGTGCGCGGTTTGGAGACGGGGTGGCGTGTGTGCCCGCCGTGGGGATATTCTGCCCACACAGGGCGAGCACTGTGGCGGCATAAAAACGGCAAATACGCCGCCGTGACCCGCGGGCGTCCAGCGTTTCGACGGCATGAAGCGCACGCCGAGGGTAGTGATACCACCCCCCCCACATAGAAGCGCCGAAAAAATGCAAAACGGGAGTTTTTATCACCTCCCCCAACAGGGCTCCCGCCGAAACCCAGCGAAGCGG